>WFLX010019161.1_pt1 | contig 22587 bp, 13 predicted proteins | sample 4967041 | NCBI WGS metagenome assembly WFLX01 (sample SAMN12857096, study PRJNA449069) | gut metagenome | isolation source: stool from male and female vole | host: Microtus ochrogaster | place: USA:Florida | collected 2017
CTATAGTCAGGAGTCTTTGCTTCTCTATCATGAAAATATCCTTGTAATATTACAAAATTTTCTCTTTTGTATTCTTGTATAAACAATTTTTCATAATATTGTGTGACGTCCTTCTTTTGAAACCATCTTTCATCAGAAAAATCTTGATATCTGGAAAAAGGATAGTAAAATTGATTCGCCCTAAATACATCTTTTTCTGATTCATATGGCAATGCTGTCAAATCAATAGTACGAAATTCGGTTCCTTGTTCTCCAATTATCGGTTTGTCGTCATAATGATAAGAATATCTTGGCTTGTACTCATAATTATCGTAGAGTCTCCCCATGCATCGATACAAGAAAATTTTCTGGTATTTTTTCCCAATTCTTTCGACCGAAGGGTCTCTGCTGCGTAAAGATCCATACTTATAATCAATCATTTGGTCATACTTTTCCAGATTGTCATCATATCCACTTTCAAGAATATTTTTCATGATTATCCCGCCAATTTCCTTTTGTGAAAATCCATAATCTTTAACCTCAGACGGAATTGTGTATATGGCAAAATCACTTTCAATACAGTTAAAATATAACCTTCCCTTTTCTTTTTCCCATTTGTCTAATATTTCCTCCGGAATAGTTTCTAGCTTTGGGCTTCCATAAGGCGGTTGATACACTTTTAATTTATCTTTAGGCAATGCCCCTCTCTTTGCCGCATACTCCACAATTTTATACAAATAATCGCGAATTAAAACATTCTCAGGCCATGCTCCGTTCTTAACAAAATGTGTGCTAATATATACAACAATCGCTTTTAATACAGCTTCCTCTCTAGTCAAAAGCAGTGCTGAATATGCCGCTTGCCAGATACGCTCCTGAATATAATCTTCTTCTATATTTTCAAATTTCTGAATCACTTCTAACATAATATGCACATTTTGACAAAACAAATTAGCCAATCCCTTGCTGGCATTATCTCGTATTTTTATATCATTTAGTGAGCATAACCATGCAAGCGTTATTCCCCACAGCACAGCCCCGTCTTTCGTGACTTCATGATTAACCAATTTTTGGCTACGTATACAAATATCATATACTATTTTCTCATTTTCAAAATTCCCCAAGAGAAAATAGCTTAAATAATAATCACGCCATAATGGTGATTTTTTCATTAAAAATGTATGTAAATACTCTGCATTCAGATCGAAATCCACTTTTGTGGAACAACCTAATACAGCTAATAATATAATGCGCACCTTTTCTTCCTGGTTATTTTTCAAAAATATTTCTACTAGTCTCTTAGTTACATATGTAACTTCTGCATTGGTTCTCCAATACAAACTTTGTCCAAATGATTCAATCCATCTATCGTCCCACTCTTCTGGAGCGAAATATTCCAATATTTCCTGCTGAAACTGACGAATGAATAATATTTGAATCAATTCCAATGTTCCAATTGTCATTGATTGCTTTTCCTGCACTTTAGAAATTCTTTGTATTGTTTCATCCACTGTATCTGCAAGGACACTCTGCGCCATTATTATCTCATAAAAACGTTCATATCCAAAAACTATTTTTTCATCATCATTATCCGATTCTTTAAAAAGATTTTCTGAAAGTAACTTCTTCAATACAAGCTGCGTCTGTCCTTCACAATTATATTCTGAAAGCAGCTTTTTTACAATTTCTCGCNACTCCTTCNAACGAATATAATTAACTNTNTGTTGTAGCATATTGTTAGCAACCATATCCAAAATTTGCCAAACAATATGCTCTCTTACAGAAATGGAAATCTCTTTAGCTTTGGAAATCTTTTCATTTTTACTTTCAAAAAATTTTTTCATTAATTTCAACAAATCCCTAGCTTCTGTATAATGATTCCCTTGTTCTTGTGCTACCTCACATAACATTTTTAAATACAATGGATTCCGATATTCCTGATGCATCATATAATCAAAATTCAATTGNATTCCATAGTATTCCCCAAATTGGCGCATTGCTTCGATTTCAATGTTCTCAAATCCTTTTTGTNCTAAAATTGCNATACCACTTACTTTATCTTCATCTAACACTTCNNTTAAATAAATACTCCGACAGCTTACAAGAAGTTTAACATTCCTANAATTTTCAATTGATGCAATTAAAGACAAAAGTTGCGAATTCCAATAATCATTTTGTGTTGTTTCGTTGAGTGCATCGATACAGATTGGAATATAACATTGTCTTCTTTCTGCTTCTTCATCTATAAAACTTAGAAATTCGTCAAATGAAATTTGTTCCAAACCTAATCGCTTCAGTATCTCCTCTGATACATTATTTATACCAAATTGTTCTCCAAAAAAGAGAAATGCTGGTATTTGATTTGTAATCCATTGATTTACAATATCGCAAAGCAAATGCGTTTTCCCCATTCCTCCTCTGCCTAATAATAACACAGTTTTCTTCTGATATAAATGTAGAACTTCACTATTCATCTGTTTTTTTAATTCAATACATAACTCGATAGAATGTTCCAGTTCTTCCAAATGGTATGTCGGGAATACAAGCATATTTGATGCCATGAATCCTTTCCAGTTACGATTCTTATATTTTCCCTTCCCATACTTTTCTTCAAATCTCTTCAATTCCACTTCAAAGATAGTTTCTAATTCTTTTTCAGAAAAATTTAGTTGTTCCCGAAACATATCCATATCTATTTCTCTGTTTATGAAAGAATTACACGCCACTTGAAGTTTATCTATGTTTTTTTCAATATTCTCTATATTTTTATTTAAAAANTCCTNCTCTGTANTCCTTGTATTATCTATACTGTTACAAAGCTTTTTATGAAGTTCGCTCCATTTTCTCTCTGCTGCCAATATCTCCTTTTCAATACTTTCTCTATCTAGGATTTTATTGACCGTTGTAAATGTTTCATTTTCTACATTTAGCTCTGGCACATATCTCGGTCCAGCTATTTTTAATACCTGCTTTAAATGTTTTTCAAAAAATTCTAAATCACATTTTTNCATAACTGAAGAGGTATGAATCATGACCGCTTTCCTAATGCTTGATATAACTATTTTATTTGAATATACTTCGGGGAAGAATTTCTTTAATTGTTTCAAAGACACTCCTGCAATTTTATTATCCGATAACTGCCTCACTGCAACCCCAATCACATCACCACATACCATTATAGGACCACCTGAAATCCCCTCATAGTTTTGGAGTTTATCCTGTTTTTTAATACTTACAATCATATCATACGAATCATCACCTGTTTTTTCCCATATTACAATCTGACCATCTAATTCTATTAATGTTCCTAATTCTTTAGGNTAGCCTATTACCTTACATTCATAATCNTGCAGATTATTTTNGGGTGCTTTCAGTCGNGTTTTTTNGNCTTCTTNAANAACCNCCTNCGTNCTCAGCAAAACACAATCTACTCTTTTATCAATTGCATCTATTAGATTTAAGCTCGTTGCCTGTATAATATCAGACTCATTAAGACGCAACTCTACAGTTTTCTCTTTCTTGAATTCTATATCTTCTCTTTCTGGCGCAATTACATGCTTAGCAGTAAGGATTGTTTTGCAATCAAGAAAGAAACCTGTTCCTAGCATTTCACCATTACACATTATCTTTCCCAAAAGAACATTTAAGTTTTTCATCATTTATTCATAACTCCTCTCCACTACCTCATTCCCATTTCCAACAACTATATCATAATGGTATTTTTGTTTCCAATCGCTTCTGTCAAATCGTTTTATCACTTCTATTGGATAATTGAAAATTAACTTTTTGTTATACTCTCCTGTATAATATATAATATCTGCAATAACATCGATATCAGGATGTCCAAAACGCTCTGAATTCGTACTAAAATAATATTCATCTGCCGTATATCTTTTAATAAAATTTACTGATACATTATATCTGCTTCCATGATGCGGCAATTTAATAGCAGTAAAATGGTACATCTTCCCGTATTTTTTTTCTAATTGTTCCATAAGGCTCCCATTATCACAAATCACAGCATCTCCCAAAAAGAGAACTTTGTGTTTTCCCTCCTCAATTACAAAACAAATAGAACTACGATTTGTTACAGAAACATCTTCCTCCTCTAAATTACTCAAATAACGCTCTAAAGAATCTGCACCACTTATTTTAAGTTCAAACGGAGCATAATAATTATTCACGGCAGACATCTGAAATTCAAACGCCTGCATTAATTTTATTCTATCCGTTACTTGAAATCGATAATTTCTTGCTATCATTTCTTTCTGCCAATATTTGTCCATTGCTTTAATTGATTCTTTCTCTGGACCTAGTACCACAATTTTCGTCAACTTATCTATAACATAATCTTCTGTTTTATCACAAATAGCACTACCCGCATTCCCTAAATTTCTAACTATACTTTTCTCCATAATCAAAACATCTACTGCAAAACTTTNTGATACCCCAATATTTTGAGATTCTCCTGTTAAATGCCCTTTTTTAATGATTNCATCCAAAATCTTTTCATCCCGCTCCGCATCTTGATCTNTATGATTTAAAAACTTTTCACCTACAATTTGAAATAGTCCATTATGCCAGATTTCTTTTACTACCATGCCCTGACTTATTTCACAATCTTCCAAAAAAGCAATAATGCCTCCTATATGGTCACAATCAATATGCGTAACTATAACTAAGTCAAAAATAGTTTCTCTTTTATCCTCCAAAGATACCAAAGGTTTTATCCACTTATTATAAGTGGTCTTTAACCCTCCATCTACTAAAATATTAAATTCATTGTTCGTATTAATCCAAAAGCAATCACCATATTGAGCCGGCATCATTTTAACTTTCATTTACTGTATCTCCTAAATAACGTCCTGTAATTTTAATCCTCAAGTTATCGCAAGTATATCTGCATTTACTAAGTTATATTCACTTATTTCTTCTACACTTTTCCAAAAATTCATATCCTCATTCCTTATATTGCTGAGCATATATGCCCTACAGGCATAAAGCAACTCCAAAACATGAGCAGTCCACAAATATCCCTTCATAAACCTTCTTGCCTATCTATTTCAAACATTTCCGTAGATCGAATTTTATACTGCTCATGCAAAACCTCAAAATCCCTGTCTAGCATTGAGATCACATCATTCCCATCAACAAGCGGCTTTACACCCTTTTCCCTACACATTAATAAAAATGTATCCCGGATAACGTGATACAGCATGATTGAAATTTCAAAATAATGCAATAATGGGTATTTGGCTGTCTGTATGCTGCCATGGGTATACGCATGGCATGACTTATAAAAATCCTCAAGCAGCTCTAACTCTAAAATTCTAGTCTCGTTTTTATCCTTTAAATAAGTAATAATTCCATAAATAGAATATGGAAATTTTTTCACTGCCTTATGGTATCCGTCAACAAAGTCTACCCAGCCAAAATGAAGGTAATCTGCTCTAGTTTTCATATCCTGACGAACTCGTTTTTCAAACAGTGTATTAAACGCTTCCGGGTATGCCTGGCTACAGGAATATTCAACCTCAAACATTCTGAATTTTTCATACCAATCGTAAAATCCCGTCCGAGTGTTTAGCATCAGAAGTTTGAGATACATTTCAATCGCCCCTCGGCATAAAGGATATGCCGTTCCCAACAGATTGCCCTCCAATAAGGACAAGACCGAAATCCCATTATAAATTACCCCATAATATAATTGTCCGCAGCGAATGGCATGTCCATTCGTCAGCATTTCGCTCATTTTAGATGACACAGCAAAAAGTTCATATGGCACTGGATAATATATAAATTCCTCTCCAGACAACAGCGCATTTTTCCTAAAATATACGCTGCCATGAAAACGAAGCTTAATTTTCTCTATCGTTTCAGAAACAAGTTGCTGCTTATATCTCCTGCTCCTTTCGTTTTTTCGTATTTCGTCATTCGAAAGAAAAATCGAGTGCGCCCTATGTATCCCAACTATCATCCTACAGATATCGTACTCCGCTGCCTCCCCTATTCCTGTAATCATCTTCTCATCCGACCAACTAAAATCATAATATCTCATCAAGTTATCCAGACCCAAATCCTNCATGACTTGATCTCTTATNTCTATCAGAAAACCGCCTTTTATCCTCCCCTTAAACACTCGTTTCAAGGCTTCATTGTTNTGTTCAGCNACTGTTTTTAAATCTGACATAAACNACANTTCAAGGAAACCTTGTTCTTTCANANCACCACCTTCTTCCTNTTGTCATTCTTATTTCAAATAAGAGACAACTCGTGCTCATCTATCTCACGATATTCCACTCCGCATCCGTCTAACTTATATCGCAGTAACTGACAGATTCTATCATCGCATGTCACAAAAAATACCTGTTCCATGTTCTTTCTATCCATCATCTGATATTTTAACAAGTCTAAAAAAGAAAGCATATTAATGTCATCCATACATGCCGTAAGATCATCTATAAAATATACTTTAAAATGTTCTTTTTTACTTCTCTTCGCAATTCCCGCAAAAAAATATGACAACATAAAAACACCCAGCTGACCATTACTAAGTATATTAACAAGATTCTTACCATTTTCGTCTATAATAGATATCTGTTCTTTTTCAAAGNNAATATTAATAGTCGTAAGTGAATCAATTCTGGCTAACTTTTTATAGTATTTTTTCAGATCAGGTCCGACAGAATCATACTCTTGCTTCTTTAATTGTTCAACCAACTGTTGTATCTTTTTNGAATGTTGTATTGCCTTATCACGCAAAGAATCCAATTCTCTTATCTTCTTTGTAATCTCACTATTTAGTTTTCTATATTGGTTTAGTGTTCTTGTACTTTCCAAATATTCCTTACTATTCTTTACACTGTTAATTGAATTTATTTTCTGGATCAATAACGAATAATCAAATTTTATAATTTTCGGACAACCTTTTGCGCATTCTTTTATTTTGACTGCAGTAGCTGCTTCTTCTTCATCTGCAAATTTATATCCAAGCAAGTTAAGAATATCCTGATAATTATTTCTGTTTTTGATTATCTCTTCTTCTGGTAGCAAATGATTTCTTAATATATCAATCTTACTTTGTATATAATCATTTGATTTTAACTCTCCAACAGTGCACTCTACTCCCCTTGATATTGCAAGCTGATTTGCAAGAGAGAAATAATATTTTGTCTTATCTCTCAAAATTTCAAATTGTATCCTTTTAGATTGTTGATTTTCTATCTCATCATTCAGAGTTTTGTTTGCAATTTCAATCAGAGTATTATATAGTGCTTGAATTGACTGACCTATTTTTACTCTTTCCTTATTCTTNTCANTAACTAAAGTATTATTATTATTTATNNATCTCTCTNNTTCATTTANAATCTGTAATTCANTGAGTTCTCCAAATTGTACTGAACCGCAAACCGGACATTTTTCACTCTGTTCTCTATATTTTATAATGCCTTCTTTTTGCGACAGTATTTCAGTGAATGCCGAAAGGATAACATTTCCTTCTGTCATATGTTTTATGTCTTTTTCTAGTTCATTTAATTTTTTTTCATTTTGATCAATTTCATTTATGGTCTTTTCATAAAAATTTTTTGTAAAATGCTCAGTTTTAAAACTAAGTAGCAGTTCCGAATTTTCACGTATACTTTTATCATTCAAGTGTATAGTCTCATATTTTTGAATTTTATCAGATATGGCCTCGATTTCACTGTTATCCTTATACAAATTATATTTTAACGCCAGATCTACTTCTTTCTGATTCATTTCAAGTAATTTTTTTAATTCTTCCAATTTAAATATTGTGTCACGATAATATTGGTCATCCACCAATTTATTCAAATATGTTTCGGCTATTGAATATCCACATGCGTATAGTTGACGCAACTGCTCATTTAATGCTAGCTCGTCCATCTGAGTTATATCAAGTTTTTCCTCATTGTATATTACTTCTTGTGGGTATGATGCGATTTCTGGTGTCTCTACATATTCTTTCAGTTTTTTTTCCAGATTTTCAATTTGAGAATCATCAATTTTTTCTTGATTCAAATCATCCTTATACCGTTCTACATCTTCAGCAAATACTTCCAAATTATGTGCAACTACAGTCTCCCTGCTATAATCTGCTATAAACTCAGTAAACAATTCAGGCAGTTCTTTACGTTGTTTACTCTGAATTCCAAAAGATTTCTGCATATCACAGAAATGATAATTATAAAAACTTTTATTTACAATTTTTTCTAATTCGGTTTTGGCAAGTGCAGTGCTCCCATTTAACAAAACTTCACTATTTTCACTATTCAAATCATCACTTTTTTGTTTTCTAGAAAGATAAAAAGTTTTATCTTTATCAAAATATGTAAGTTCTACTTCAACATATTCTTGCTTACCAGCATTTTTATTTTTCAGAATACCGTCCCAATTTTTCTTCCTCTCTGTATTATTCGTACTACGATTGTCATATGCTTCTTTTAATCTTCCTATACTACCTGTTAAACACCATTCAATTGCATCAATTACAGATGTTTTACCGGAACCATTCGGTGCAGATAATAAAACAAAAGGTTTCCCATCAAAACTAATTTCCTTTTCAGCGGGAAATCCTCTAAAATTTTTCATTTTAATCTTCGCTATCTTCATTTTTTGTCAGCCACCCCTTTATTAAATCGTATTCTTCCTGTGAAAAAGACTTAGAGTTTTTATTTACCTTTTTTCTCATCTGATTCAGAAAGTTTAATGAAGGATTATCATCCGGAATACATTGTTTTAATTCACTTACCAGATTTTGATCTATCTCTGAAGTATCAGTCTGTATTAGATAAAACGGAACTTCCAATTCTTCATCTGGATCAAGAAAAATCTCGCCTGTTACATTAATTGTACATTTTAAAAAAATTTTTCTTGATATATTTAAAGACAACTCTTCTGTCCTATCTACAATANCGNTCTGAAATAAAACTANCTGAATTNTNTTATATTTTATNCGTTCTAAAANTNNTCTATTTTCTGATCNAAAAATAATANAATCACGAATCATTCTATCCCATTTTTTGCACAGATAANAAANTTCTCTTCCTTCCCCATTTAACACAAAAAATAACTCGTCTTGATTTTTGCTAATATAGATTCCAAGTAGTTCAGATGGTTTTTTATCATCTTTATCATAAAAATAATTCATGAACAGTCCGGTTTTTTCCCCATTTATGTCATCTACAATATTATTGTAATCATGTTCATCAAATAGATTTTGTAAAGTCATTACTAATATTTCCTTTCAACACATGTTTCTGCAAAAATACAATTTCTACAATCGTCAATTATTGTCCATTCATCTTCATCTATCTTTATACATTGCATACATTCAATAATAAACACATCCTGATTCAAATCTATTACTGAATCATTTTNCACTATTTTGGCAGTACTATAATCATATTCATGCTTGCCTGCCAACTTACTATCACATTTCATAAACCATTTTCTCGGCTTTTCTTCCATCAGTCTAAGCCAATAATTTTTTTTCTTAGAGTTAAATGTTCCATATGCTGGCGGAAGTATCACGCTGGTTTCCACACAATCCTGAGGAAAATGTAGACAGATATATTTAGTTTTAGAATTTACTATATATTTTTGTGGTTTCAGAAATTCTTCATCTTTCTGTAAATCAAATGTTTTACATTCAGAACATATGTCAAATATAATTTTCCATAAATATCTGAAAAAAATCTTCAAGTTTTCTTTGCATTCTGCAATTTCTAACAGTCGTTGAGTTACATTACACTTCTCAAACTCTAATACTCTTTGATATTTATCAGAACTCAGCGTATTTATGATGCGAAACTGTCCTTTTACATCACTACAGCAATCTGATATCCATTCTACTGTATTTGTATATATAATATTCAACCAAAGGCGTTGCTCAAGTGACAATGTAACATTTTCTGAAATAATGGCTTCGTATTCTTCTGTAGCTATAGCAGAAATATATGCCACAATAGATTTATCACTATCCATAGCAGTATGACTTCGTATATAATCCTCAAAATCTTTCTTGCTTATTCGAATAGAGTCAAATCCTGACTTCTCTGTTTTATATCTTTCCTGAATAAAGATAATAGCTAATCCCATTAAAATTTTCCCTTTATGCTCCTGTATTGCCGATATAGTACATGTGGGGAAATTTTTTTCCAATTTAATTTCAATCTCACTTTGAAGCTGTTGTATACTGCTTTTTTTAATTATTTCAAAGTCATTCAAAAAATTTAATAGTGACTGTTCATATGCCCAACTCGAAAATACACTTTTCTTTTGTTTTTCCTTGTCCAATGTCGGAATTTTTGTTTTTAATTGTACCTCAATATCCGCTAGCAAATCCGGCTTTTCCGGCAAAACCATTCCTATATATGCTTTCATTGTTTGATAGTCTGGCTTAAGCACCGTTCCCTTTGGATGAATTACTAATTGAGGTTTTATCTTTATTTCATTATCCTTTTCTGATTCACCATTCAATAAGTCAAATCGTAAATATTGATAATAAAGATCCGTCGTTATATTTTTCATATTAGGATCAGTTTTGGGATAATATTTAACCTGAATTATTTTAAAGCTTCCATCTTTGTAAAACACATCCACATCTTCCAAAAACTCTGAAAAAACATATTGCACCTGTTCTTCTAACAGAAACTCAATTGCGACTAAATCCTGAAATAAAAATCCTCTTATTGTGGCTGAAGCATCTCTTGCTTTATCACCTGCATACATAATTTCAAGTTTATTACGTAGTTCTTCTGTAAAATATATCTCCAATTTTTTCTTCCTTTCACAGATGCATTTAATTATTCTTCTTCAAATATGACAGAATTTTTCCGTTCCGAATTTATATCTTATCAAGCAACTGCCTATTACAATATTTCCACACAATACTCTCCCAACCAGATTTTGTAGAAGTCACCTAACAATTCACACCTCAATACTATTTAAAATCATACGATAATACATAAGTTTTTCTTATCACATTAAGGCTCTTTCAAACTATCAATAGCTTGTCTTCTCACGAAGAAAATTCATTACAAATTCCTTTGTTGGATATCCTTCTTCTTCCGTTTCTTGAGAAAAATACACCCTCCATTCTAATTCATCCGTAATAGGGTCATAGATTGGAGCAAATACAGATACTACATGGCGATGAGGACCATTATGACCTTTGTCATCCCAAATCATCAATGTTCTAACTAAATATGTAGAATAGTCTGTACATATAAAAAAATCTATGTCATCTTCTGTTNCCGATTCTAAATGAAATGATTTGTTGTTATCNTAGTAGTTTGTTTGTNTTTCCNCNCTTTCGTGAAATGTTGTTGATGAACTANNAGGGANCCANTCATNATCTTNATNTCNTTGATACTCTTTCGANGGNGGAAAAGTACCGAGCATATAATAACAATGTTGTTCAAATGAATAAGAAAAGATTCCTATTTTATAATTACCAGCGGTACCTGCTGGCTCTGCTTGAAATTTTACGACAATTTCTTTTGACAAATCACCTGTTAGCTCCACAGTATCAATTAAATCTAACGAATATCCCCAAAAAAATCCTCCTCCTGCATATGGATCAACGAGTGAAAATATACAGGAAAGCTTGTAATTGCTTCCTAAACCATATAAATTATATATTTGATTAAGTATGCTATTGTCTATTTTATCAAAAATGAGTAATTGATTAGCTGTAGTAAGACTCTGACCTAATCCATCACTACCTTCAACACAATCACCACATGCGAGGACAATAATGCTTTCATTTCCAAAACCGTGAATATCTTGCATATATATTTTTGATATAGTTAGGTTATCAGGAATTTGCTCTTTTATCCTTGTCATAATTAAATCGTCATCACAGTTATCACCAATCAGAGTTCGACCAAAAAAGAACAGTGCTACTGCACTGAATATCGCAAGTGTGGACATTACTGATATGAAATGATATATCATAGATACAAGTTTTTTCATCCCATGCAGCACATCTTTTTTCTCTGGCTTCTGCTCCATATGTTTCCTCCTTAACGAGTTTTGCCGTCATGTCCATTAAAAGTAAAATATCAAGATAACACAACTCACAACTATATAAAAAAATTTTTATGTTGTATGAAACATACATATGCACAAACAAGAACCACCTTAATTATTCACAACTTTAAAGTATCTGCCATTTGACATGGGGCAAACAAATTGAGCTCTTTATGCATAAAGCAGGCGGCAGTATCCTCTTTTAAATGAAATCTTTATATTTTCAATTAGGTCTATATCATTTCAAGGCTCTTTCAAAAATAGTGTAGTAGCGGTGTAATAAGCGCCTCTTTTCACCATGAAATCAATGATTTTACAAGCTTTTTCAGGATTCTTCAAGATACTGATGTGGCAGACAAAAAGTATCTGAATCATGTTACTTTTTTCTCTTGAAATGCTCTGACTTGTACAACTATAAACATAAGGATAACGGTAATTGTACCAATCACCTTCATCAGTCATTTAACCCAAAATCTCCAAATCTAGTTTGGGGCCAGCGATTTTATATACATCAAAGCAGCTGACAAATAGTACTATTTATGTATTGTAATGGTTCTGTTTTCCCGCAGGGTTATTTCATGAAACATTTCAGAAAAACCTATCACTCTTTATAGGGGTTACATTTATCCTTTTCCAAATGTACGGAAGGATTCTACAACTCTAAGAGGCTACATGGCTCTCTTGGAATATTAACACTTAACAAAAAAGACATCTTCTGAAATCAGGCTTAATCTCTGTTTCCAGAAAGTTTTTCTAATAATTGTGTCTACTTACTTGACTATAGATCACTATAAAACAGCTAACCCCATCATCAAAACTTTAGCTGATGCTACATTATGTAATTTAAAATCTCAGGATTTCTTGGAGAGCAATCTTCCATCGACAAAATAGAATTATAAGATTTTCTCTTCCCCACTATTCATCCCTTTTACACTTGTGATATTACAATTCATTTACATCCCTGCGCCAAGCAAAAATATCCTNATTNNANGTATTNTAAAANTTTTCCCTTTTTGNAATTAATTCTTTCACACTCTNNTNTACAANTCACCAAACNTAAACTTNTCTGCTAAATATTTCCANTTTTATTCTACTTTATTCTACAATTATCGTCAATATATTTTCATCAAAAGTTTGATATATGTTACACGAATTTTTTCATATTCAAATTATCTGCTTTTCTCTAAAATCTCATCTTCACATCTTGGTCACTTTGAGCAAAATTCAAACATGTTAGCTACTCTTCATAGTACTTACAATTCCATCCTTTCCCTTTACAATTCCCTAATTTTGTTACTAGTACTCCAAGGAGCAAATTAACTGAAAAATATTATAACTATGTTTCTTCTGCAAGCTTGCTTATTATTACATCAATTCTATGCGCCGCCATATTGTCACACTCCTTCTTAACATCATCACAATATGCCAAAAATCTGTCCTTATCATCATGATATAACACATACATAATATTATATGATGTTCTATATTTCCCTTCAGTTACATTGTGAATAGGAAATGACTTCTCATTATATAAAGTATCTATATTTCCAGATATGGCATCTTTTAAGGAGCTATTACTAAAGTTTCTCAAAAAATATGAATATTGATAAGCTTGTTCTCCCTCTGTATTTAGTGAAAGATATTCTATATAAGCTTTTACAGCCTCAATTTTAATAGTTTCATTTAGTTGTTTCACTATGTTCTTATGTGTTTGCGACTGTATGTGAAATAATTCAATTCCATATGTTAAGTACTCTATGTTGCCCTTCATTACTTCTGCATAAATCATATCATGCAATTTTTCTTTGTACTCATCCAACAACTTTTTTATATCTATTTGCAAATGCTCGCTCCAGATTATATATTCATCAGCATATCGCAATAATTTTGCAATATTTGTCTCTTTCTTAATATTTTCAGCTAAACCAGGCAATACATTTTTCAATTCATTATCAGATTTATAAAAATTGCCTTTTTCACCTGCATGAATAAATATTTGATACTCTGCTTCAATATCATCTTCTAGTAATTCAATTTCATTTTTATAATATTTANTCAATAGTTCAACCATGTTTCTACTGNTTCGTGNTCCNCTAAGATAATAGTTATTAATTCGAANNTCAAGTTTATTACTAGCATTTTGTACTACCTGCGCCNTTGANNCTTTTTGTTTTTTGTCAGNATNTTTATAATACNAATGANNAGTCNACTCTACAACTATTCCAAAACACGCTAAACGTATTTCGTCATAAAACTCATCCAAATAGCCATCTTTCAATTTTAATTTTACATCATCATATAGATTTTGTGCCTTTTGAAGAGTGCGTAAATTCTTTACATCATGAACATTAAGAAACTGAGTTATAAATCCACAATGAATGTTTAATTTTGCCCAATCAACATTTTCAGATNNNCTTNAGTTATATNATATNTTCTATCAATAANTTTCTCACTATATTTATCAAACAANTCTTTNTTCNNGNATTCTGTTNTATGTGCCACAANAATNACTTTAATATAATTGCATTTTTTTAATTCTTCTATAATACCAAATATTTCTTCCAATTCAACACTGTCGTTCATTCTTTCTAAATCGTCTATGACTATAAGATGAAGCTCATTAAATGTTTTAGACATATTTATAAATAATTCCTTTTCTTTTACAAGAGCGGTGATTATTCTTTTAGCAATATCCATTTTTTTAGATATAATAGCCCCCACATCCATTGCCCTAGATACCAAATCACTAATTTTATGTTTGCCCTTCATTGCCAGCTGAAAGAAAACTTCATGATAGATTTCTTGAGCATCCTTCATTCCAAACATTGAAATATGACAAGCATTATTGTTATCACTTAATGCCTGGTCAATAGCATACNATTTCCCGACTCCCCNAGGACCATCAAACAAAATACATTTATACGGCAACTTTCCATACTGATTTATAATTTCTTTAATATAANCCGCTTTNATAATTCTNCCTTATCANTTATCCTCAAGAATATTTTTATACTTTTACCATTTAATAAAGTTCTGTATTGTATTTTCCATGTAATATTCTTTTCTACATTCTAAGATATTTTAATTGTGAATATAGCAACTCTTTTTCGGATTCCATATAGATTATATTATTATTGTTTTCTTCCAAATCACATCGCTGATTTTGATATGCAACTATCTGCTTACGAAGTTGTGGTATCCAAATTATAGCAATGCAATAATCCTGATAGTGTTTCTTGGAAGTATAATGACAATTTCTTGGTAATCGCTATTGTTTATACAGAGCTTCACCCACTTTGAATATTAGTACATTCTTCTATCCCGATCTGAACACTAATCCCTCTCTAAAATTTGTACATTCTTTATCTTAGGGTTTTCCAGCTTTTCGTCCCACTTTATGTTTCCTTCAACATCAAAACTTGTTCCTTTGCAAATAATTGTAAACCATACATATACTTTTGCCCCAGACAGGTTATAGTATTTAAGTTCAACTTTATCAATATAGAATGTAGTGTCATCATATTTATCAATAGGAATTTCTGGTGGCGGAGCATTTCTAAAATCATCTTCCAATATTAATAATACCTTTGACTTAAGCATGGTAGTTGTTTTTAACCAATTTATATTTGAATCAACAATTTGCTTAAGAACCAAATAAGCATTTTTAAAGATTAATTGCCATGTGGCATCCAAAGGGTCAATGATTTCATGGAACAGCGCATTTCTGAGTCTATATGAATAGCCGATAAACCACAAAAATGCTCGTTGTTCTTCTAAAGGCGATAACTCACCAAAGCTCTGAAGGAAATCTGTTACAGGCGATTGTGCTAGTAGCTTATGATCTTCACTAACGTCTACACTGAGGCATGAGCTCTTTATCGATTCCGTTGCTTGCATACAGAAAGCCTGCATTACCAAAAAAACATTTCTAAGTTGCTTATTTCCTTTTTCTGGAAAGGTATTTCTTTTCTTCTCTAATTCATTTAAAAGCTTGGTTCTAGCCTCATCAAACAAAGCAGAGTAAAACCAGATAACAAGTTCATTTTCTGCCAATGCCACTTGTGTTTCCTCAACCATTTTAATAATCTTTTCAAGAATTTCATTATAATTGATTTCAACATTTGCGACAATGTGCCCTACTCCTGCATTTTGAATAAACTTTCTATCCGTACATAAGAGTTCTGCCTTGGCAATGCCCATTTCTTTATTGCGCACAGTGAAACGTAAATTTCCCTCATAGCCGCCGGGACTTTTAAACTTTTCTTCGTGAGATTCTTTAAAAGAATCTTTAATGCTATAAAAGTCTTGAACCAGAAAGCGCGGATATTTTTCGCAGGTAATTTTCAACCCATNCNTANATACGTCATGCAANTTTTGTTCTATAGATCTANACGAACAACTAAANAANAAGCTNTTGGCAAAATCCGCTTTATATGAGGAAATGTAGGNAGCATCGCCAGACGNTTNATAATATGGCTTGGCATTATGAGAATACATCTCACGTAAAGTAGCAACAAACGCAAACCATGTCTTAATAAAAAGCGTTACAAAATCGGATTCTGTAATTGCCTTCCAATTATCATATGTATGTTGCTTATCCAATTGCCTCTCCTCACTCATAAGCTCACCTTACCCCTCAGCCAATTCGACGCAACACCTTCTCCATGCTCTATCGCCATTTCTACTGCTTGTTTTGCATATTCAAGCAATTCCTTAGATCTGCGGCGAAGAGAAAAAGATTCTTGTATCTTATTTGATATATCTTGCTGAATTGGCATATCTAATATTGGAATGACAACCTTTTCTATCTCTGACGGTTTCCAATGTCGAATAATGGCACCGCTGGAATCACGTTCAGCTTGTAACTGTACTATAGGTGAATTCAAAACTAGTGTCAAATAGTCTGGTAAAATCTCATTTGGGTTGTGAATTATGAGATGGAGTAAGGCTCCAGATGTAATAAATCGAGCATCTTCCTCCATTTTGTAAGCAATGCCAACGCTACCATCTTTAGAAAAAAGGATTGTATCTCTCTGGGGAAACAGCGATTCAATGCTGTCAACTATATCACTTGGAACGTGAATACTTGTTTCTGATATTCCAAACTTGCTAACATCACTGACCCGGATAAAAGGCACTCCCCCATCTTGATATGCATCGGTGCCAGGCTCAATGGATCTTTTTACCTCTACAATACCATTATCCCCACCAAGCTTCTTGCATTGGAAATTTCTCAAGCAGTCAACAAGCTTATCATATTTTGGCTGGTAGTATTCTGCATCAAAACGTCCCGTTCTCAGAAAGCTATCAGAAAAAGACTTAACTGTATATACCGGAGAAGGTTGCTCCATTTCCTGTATACCAAGTAGGTCCGTCAATATTTCCTCTGAATGGCAATATAAAATTTCTGATTTTTTCTTTAACTCGACAGATTGGCCATATATTACCTCTATTACTGCCTGCATCTCTGAAATATCAGGTACTTTTATTTGTGCGATTGCCGGAAGAGTTAGGTGCGGTTGCCCCGTCTGGCTTGCCGAACGCCACAATATATCCTGCCCATATGAACTGTGAAGAAACGCCCATAGGTAATACTTATTAAGACCATTAAGATCTTTAGTTCTCAGTATAATTACATCTCTACAAGTGGCATAAATAGAATATTCATCTGTAACAAGTCCGACTTTTGCAAGTGTATTACCACCTTTTGCAATAATAATATCTCCTGGATATGCTAATGCTATTGTATCTCTGTTTTCCTCTATTACATGAGCCGGCAAAAAAACTGTGTCATCTGTAATTGAAATAAGACCATTATTGATCTCATTAACCCGCAAAAATGGAATATTTTGACGTTCACTGCTGTAGTAACTAGTAATTGAGGGATAAAACGCGCTACAATCAACATACCCCCCATATTCGCCTATGGTTTTGCTACCAACAGAGTCTAATACTCTTTGCAAATACATATTTTTCTTAGAAAAATAATCAGAATCAATGCGGGAATCAGAGGCNCTCACTTGCTNCAATGTCTGAANTNTACATTCCAGCCCANCCATCAAACTCCTGTATTTTTTTTCATCAAAAGGTTCAACAGATGGGCTTATCGAAAAAAACTTAGACCTTCCTTTTTCGCGAACTCTGCAAAAGCCTCAGCAATGCCGTCTTGGGTCAAGCCCTCATGATTATAAAGATCATGCTTAACATATGTATGCCCGTGTGAGTCCAACTTTTTTTCCCCAGTTTCTGAGTCCTTTACATAAATTATATCACCAGAATTATCCTTACTCCGTTCTTGCATAGTAGCAAAGAATATTGGGTAGTCATCTTTTTGTGGGCATAACTTATCATCCCACTTCTGCACAAACAGAACTGAGGTTTTGGTCCCAGTATGAGGCTTAAAGACATTTCCATGGATTCCAACTATTGCAAGAATCCTACAGTGTACAGCAATATATTCTCGAATATATTTGTCACTGCTATTATTAAATCTTCCCTGCGGCAACACGATTGCCATACGTCCACCAGGTTTTAAAAAGTCAAGATTGCGCTCTATAAAAAGAATATCTCTGCCAACTTTGCTTTGCTGCTTGCCTTGGGAGTTTTTTGCTAACTCATATAAACTTAAGATACGAGACTCCTTTATATCGCCAGCAAAAGGCGGATTTGCCATGACTAGATCAAAATTGAAATCTCGGAAGCTACCACGATCCTTTCTTATCCCTTTTATCCGATCAAATCCTTCAAAATAAGTGCTTAACCAATCTTCCTGTTTAGCAACCTCCGTCCATTGTGTATAATCAAGTGTGTTAAGATGAAGAACATTTGTGTGCCCATCACCAGCAATCAGATTGAGGGTTCGCGCTACTCGGACAGCTTTCTCATCGAAGTCAATTCCAAATATATTCTCTNTGACATATTCAGTGAAATCATATGGTTTTTGATCTAAAGAGAAGAACTCACTGATATCAAGCCCTCGATCTTTAGCCATTTGACGCCATACATGAAAAATAGTGTGTANAGGAAAACNNCTGCTANCACAAGNAGTGTNGATCATCNTNTCTCCCNCTTTTGGATTCAGCATTCTTACACACATNTNAATAACATAGCGTGGCGTAAAAAACTGTCCCTTTTCACCCTTACTCGATTTGCTCATTAAATATTCAAAAGCATCATCCACCACATCCAAATTACTGTTAAATAGCTTTACACTCTGGAGGGAAGATACACAAATTGCAAGATGTGAAGGAGAAAGCAATATTTTCGTATTCTCATCAAAGACACCTTTCCATTTATGATTGGCTTTATCAAATAATTCCTGTATTTTTTCTTTTAATTTAAAATCGGTTCGACCAGCATTTGTAAATTCAAGATAGCGTTCAGGTGTTTGCCCACTCAAAAACTCATCATAGAGCTTTGCAAAAATAAGCTTAAAACACTCTTCAAAGACATCTACACCTGCATTTGCTAAAACTTCATCTTCAAGATCAAGAATAACATCTTTCAGAGAAATTCGCTCTTTTTGANGACGATCATTTTCTTTCAAATCTTGAATAGTCCATCTTATGGACACGATATCCCCTAATGTTTGGGTTGCAGTTGGAATATTTCGAATATCCTTGAAATAATTGGGGTCTTGTCGATTATAATAGGCAATTTGATCCCCATTTGTCCATACCGCAATTGGCGCACCAGTGCTATTGCAATAGCTTTTCAATTGTTCCTTACCATCTTTTAACTTAGGTTTTTTTACCTCAATAACCATATAGGGAACAAGCGGGCGGTCCTCATCCATGATTACAATATCAGCACGCTTTATCTCGCGGCCAAAATAGACAGGGTATTCCACCTGCATTCTTGATATAGANTAGCCATATTCGCTGATTAGCTTGTCAATAAGCAGTTGTCNAACTATTTCTTCTGGCTTAAGAACAATAACTCTGTTACGAATCAGGCACTTAGTAACAGCATATTTTTTGCCTTTTTTATCTTCTCTTTCCTCAATCCGTGCATTTAGTCTTTCGATTGCATCAACAGAGAATTGCTCTGATTTATAGTTGGAATCTCTTAAAATATCAAAAATTGTCATTATTGTCCCCTCTTATCCAAAGAATATTCCTTATTGTGATTATCATCAGGCGTAAATTCTATCATACCACCAAAATATCACATCGTAGCACTTCACAAATTTTCTCTAGCGTTTCAATAGGAACAGACTCATCACGCCCAAGTTTTGTCATTGCGTTTGAACTGATTTTGGTAACTGTACAAAGCTACATTTTATTTATTTTCTTATCTATCATCAATTTCCATAGCTTATTGTATGACCCAATCATATTTTAACCTTCCTTGATAACATGCAATAATATTATAGTAGATATTATGTTTAAAAGCAATGTCGTCTTTCTGATTTTAAAATAATTTTGCAATTCTTAACCAAATATATCTAAAAACTGAGTATTACTCTTTAAAATAGTACTAAATCTATTACATTAATTTTGTTCAGGTTAATTCTAAAAATGTTAAATCACTATGCACTCCTATATCCTCCTCAGTCTTTAGAAAATTCCAAAATATCATCAACGCTTTGTTCAAGGACATCACATATTTTTGCATTTTCCACCATTTGTACGGTTCATTCAATAATCAACAATCGAAAACACTCTCCAAAATAAAAATCGAGCGCATACACACCAAAGCATGTAATACACTCGATTTCTCCATCCATTTACACTACCAAATTCCATCCCCCTAACACACCACAACTATTTTCCCATAACCCATCCATTCCCCCATAACAACATCCTTACTGCACCACCAAATTAGAATACCCCATCAGGCTCTCGTCCACTGCCCTTGCGGCTTCCCTGCCCTCGCGGATTGCCCACACTACAAGGGACTGGCCTCTGTGCATATCTCCGGTGACAAACACATTGTCCACATTGGTCTTGTAAGCCCCCGGTGTGGTCTTGACATTGGTGCGCTCATTTAACTCCACGCCAAAGGCCTCTGCAATATAACTCTGGGTTCCCAGAAAGCCTGCTGCAATCAGCACAATCTCTGCATCCAAAACCTGTTCGCTGCCTCCTACCTCCTGCATTTTCATGCGGCCGGTGGCTGCATCCTTTTCCCATGAAAGCTTAACGATTTTGACAGCCTTCAGATTGCCCTTTTTATCCTTGATGAATTCCTTTACCGTGGACTCATAGATGCGGGGGTCATGGCCGTACAGGGCAATCGCCTCCTCCTGACCGTAATCCGTCTTGCATACCTTGGGCCACTCCGGCCATGGATTGTTTTCCGTGCGCTTATCCGGTGCCTTGGGCATCATCTCTATCTGGGTCACTGATTTTGCACCATGGCGGATGGATGTGCCCACACAGTCGTTTCCGGTGTCTCCGCCGCCGATGATGACCACATTTTTTCCCTTGGTGTCCACATATTTTTTGTCCGCAAAGTTAGAATCCAAGAGGCTCTTGGTATTTGCCTTCAGGAAATCCACTGCAAAATAGATTCCCTTGGCATCCCTGCCCGGTGCATTGATATCTCTGGGGTTGGATGCCCCGCAGGCTAATACCACACGGTCAAAATCCTGCAGCAGCTTATCCGCCTTGATATCCTTGCCCACATCAGTGCCGGTGACAAAGGTCACGCCCTCTTCCTCCATAATCTTTATCTTGCGCTCCACAATCTGCTTTTCCAGCTTCATATTGGGAATACCATACATTAACAGTCCTCCGATGCGGTCAGAGCGCTCAAACACGGTTACCTGATGCCCTCTTTTGTTCAGCTGGTCCGCTGTTGCCAGACCGGAAGGTCCGCTTCCCACCACGGCTACCTTCTTGCCGGTGCGCACCTTGGGCGGCTTTGCCGCCGCATAGCCTTCTTTATATGCATTTTCAATGATGGCATACTCATTTTCCTTTGTGGATACGGGCTCTCCGTTTAAGCCGCAGGTACAGGCTGCCTCACACAGCGCAGGACACACGCGGGAGGTAAACTCCGGGAAATTATTGGTCTTTTTCAAGCGGCTATACGCCTGCTCCCAATTACCCGTGTAAACCAAATCATTCCACTCCGGAATCAAATTGTGCAGGGGGCATCCGCTGGCCATTCCGCAAATCATCATGCCTGATTGGCAGAAAGGCACGCCGCACTCCATGCATCTCGCCCCCTGAAGCTGCTGCTTCTCCTTGGGCATATGCTCATGAAATTCATTAAAATGCTTGATTCTCTTTTTGGGAGATTCCGCCGCGCTGACCTTCCTCTTATACTCCATAATCCCCGTAGGCTTTCCCATGATTATTTCCTCCTATTTGCATAAAACGCCTCTATCTGTGCCTGCTCTGCGCTCAATCCCTTTTCTTCCATCTGCACTATGGTCTTTAAAACTCTCTCATAGTCATGGGGGATGATCTTCTTAAATTTGGGCAGATACTCCCCAAAATTATTCAGTATCTCCTTCCCCTTTTCGGAATTGGTAAACGCCACGTGTTCCTGAATCATGCCTTTCAATTCCATCACATCATATTTTGAGGTAATCTCAGAAGAGGA
>WFLX010142284.1_pt1 | contig 22580 bp, 10 predicted proteins | sample 4967041 | NCBI WGS metagenome assembly WFLX01 (sample SAMN12857096, study PRJNA449069) | gut metagenome | isolation source: stool from male and female vole | host: Microtus ochrogaster | place: USA:Florida | collected 2017
CTCCGACATCCATCTGGTGCTGGCACGCTCTGAAGCCGGCACACGTGACGGACGCGGACTCTCCATGTTCATCTACGACAAACGCGACGGAGGCGTTGATGTGCGCCGCATCGAGAATAAGCTCGGCATCCACGGCAGCCCAACTTGCGAACTTGTCTATAAGAATGCAAAGTGTGAGTTGTGCGGCGACCGCAAACTGGGACTCATCAAGTATGTCATGTCGCTCATGAATGGTGCACGCCTCGGCATCGCCGCCCAATCAGTAGGACTTTCGCAGGCTGCCTACAATGAAGCCATCGCATACGCCCGCGACCGCAAGCAGTTCGGGAAGGCCATCATTGAGTTCCCCGCTGTGGCAGAAATGATTAGCAACATCAAGGCCCGTCTCGACGCCGGACGTGCACTGCTCTACCAAACAGCCCGCTATGTCGATATCTACAAGGCACTGGAGGACATCGCACGCGACCGCAAACTCACTCCCGAGGAGCGTGCCGAACTGAAGCTGTACAGCAAATTGGCTGATGCATTCACTCCTTTGGCAAAAGGCATGAACAGCGAGTATGCCAACCAAAACGGCTACGACTGCATTCAGGTGCATGGCGGTTNCGGCTTCATGCTTGAGTACGCCTGCCAGCNCANCNATCGCGANGCACGCNTCACCTCTATCTACGANNGCACANCNCANTNGCANACCGTTGCCGCCATCCGCTACGTCACCAACGGCTTCTACAGTCAGGTCATTGAGCAGTACGAGCAGCAGCCCGTGAGCGCTGAGTTGGAAGCCACCTTGCAGCGCGTCAAGGAGATGACTGCCAAGTACAATGCCTGCATGGCTGCTGTCAAGGATGCTGCCGACCAAGATCTCCTCGACATCTGCGCACGTCACCTTTACGAAATGGCTGCTGATGTCATCATGTGCCACCTGCTGATGCAGAATGCCAGCAAGGCTCCCGAACTCTTCGGAAAGAGCTTACAGGTATTCGTCAACATGGCAGAGTCCGAAGTAGAGAAGCACAACAACTGGATTTCAAACATGACTTCTGCTCAGCTGGACAACTACCGTCAGGCATAAGTCGCTTCTCTCCCCGATACACAGAATCACGCCTTTCCTGAGTGTCAAACACTTTGGCATGGCGTGATTCTTTTATATACATGGCATACAGCACGTTCCGGCGCACAACGTGCGGGACTCCACAGAGCATTCCCGGCACATGTGTACGTCCATTCCGCAAGTGCCGNCCGGACTGCNAATCCGCAACACAAGACCTGAGAAACCTAAATGTCACCATCCACCATGACTGTCACTCTCTTACAGCAAGACATCGTCTGGAACAATCCCCTTGCGAACCAAAAAGCAGCAGAGGCCGCGATGCTTGCCGCTCGAAAGAGCGATCTGTACATTCTTCCCGAGATGTGGAGCACAGGCTTTGCCGTCGAGCCAGAGGACATTGCCGAGAGTGACGGGGCATCGCTGCGCTGGATGAAGCGGATGNCCCGNCGGCTGGACGCGGCTGTGGCTGGCAGCATCGCCACGAATGCCGATGGGAAATTCTACAATCGCTTCTTTTTCGTGAAGCCCGACGCCAACGGAAGTGACGAGGAGGTAACCTTCTATGACAAGCGTCACCTCTTCACCTACGGCGGCGAACACCAGCGCTACACCGCCGGACAGCGTCGTGTAGTCGTTGAGTGGCGAGGCTGGCGCTTCTTGCTTCAAGTGTGCTACGACCTGCGCTTCCCCATTCTCTCCCGCAACACAGCATGCGGACCCGACGCATACGACGTGGCGATCTACGTCGCATCGTGGCCTGCATCGCGCCGCACACCGTGGCATGTGCTCCTACACGCCCGTGCCATTGAAAACCAATGCTACGTCTGCGGCGTTAACCGCACGGGCCATGACCCTGTGTGCCATTACAACGGCGGAACGTCCGTCATCGATGCATACGGCACCACCGTGGCAGAATGTCCCGACGGAGAAGTGTCAGCCATCACGGCAGAGCTCGACATGGAGCGTCTGATGGCATTCCGCAAGAAGTTCCCTGTGCTGTCCGACAGGGATGTCTGAATGCGGGAAACTATGATATGCAAACGGCAACGCCCTCTTACCTTTTTCGGTTAAGAGGGCGTTGCCGTTTGCGTTGCNTGCCTNAGTAGAGCACCTTCTTGCCGCCGCAGATGCTTACACCTTTGCCGGCCTTTGCTTTTCTCTGCCCCAAGAGGTTGTANATTGTCTCCTCNCCCTTTTGCGCAGTTNGNACGGGACGGATGTCGGTTGCATCGTCATCNGCCATCAAAAAGCCTTTGGCATTGTCCTCACTGACAAGGTATGCCGTGCCCTCCGCTACCTCCGAACCCATCGAAGCCTGATAGAAACCTACCCCTTCCGCAGAACGGGCCAGCACATAGATGGTGCCNTCGCCCACCACATTGCCATCGCTACCCAGCAAATCGTTGTCGGCNGCAAGAGCNACATTCGTTGTCTTTGCNAGAGCATAAGTGCCGGGAGCAGCAGCCGACACCACCAATGGCGTGCCTTTGGGAGTGGCAGAAACTGCTTCGAGATGAAGGTGACTGTCGCTCAACCGGCCTGTGTAGGCACTGACAGGAGAACCATCGAAGTCAATATCGGCAGTAGCAACGTAGGTTCCGTAGTATCGGCCTTCCTTCTCCACCTCATCGGTGATGGTGACCCGGGGACGTGCCACNGGATCTACTTCAACGAGAACCTTGTCGTAAGTCGGCGCAAACTCCGACACCTGCATGGTGCCGAAGCCCCCGCCCTTGCGAGCCGTAATGACCCACTTGAAGTTGCGATATGCTTTGGCACTCTCNTTGGAGAGGGTATAGGTGTAGGTAGTGTAGTTGANATCNTGNNGTTTGGTGTCGCCGCTGACTGCAGCTNTCNGTTCCCNCGANGGGTCATNNGCGNCGGGNGTAACGGAAGCCGTAGAGCCATAGAGCGTCCAACTGGAGGGATTGCGTCCCGGATAGGTGGCGTTATCGTTGGCAGTGCTTATCTTGTAGCCGGTAACATAGATGGGTGCAGAGGCATGAAAAATGTTATAGACAGTAGTACCTCCGCCTACTCCAAGNCACCACTTGGTTGAGGTGCTACCATCAACTATCTTGTCGAAGTTCTCTCCCGCATTGCCGGCATCAGTGCCTTCATCGGGCATGAAGGTCACCTTTAGGCCGGTCACCGCCTCGTACTCTTTCTCGACAAGCTTGCCATAGCGCACGCGGTTGGTGCTCTGTGCAAGGTTCTCCATATTGCCCCTGCCACCAAGAGGGGCATAAATTTCAAGGCTGGATTTAAGCATACGGCCGCTGCACACAGCAGCTATTTCCTCGGGAGTCATGCCGGAACGCCAGAAGTGAAGCTCGCTGACCTCACGACCGGCGTTTTCATCGCCAAGCGCAATCTGCTTTATCTCGCCGAGACGCTGACTGACTTCACCCGCCTTCGTCTTGTCAACATAGAGGATAGTGCGACGTTGCGCATAGTAGCTGGTGAGGGTGATGTAGTGCCAATTGCCATCGTTGATGGCGGTCGCAGAGGTGACGGAAGTGCCATCGGGAGCAGTGTAAACGACTGTTCCGTCGGCATTCACACGCACAATGGCCTGCTCGNNGCCGCTGGTCACGCAGACAACCTGCCCCTCGGTGCCCTTGATGCGTGCAGTGACAGTGAAGGGGTGAACAGTCTCCTCTGGCTCGAAGTAGATGTACTTGCCCGCCTCCACAGTCATGCTCTCCTTCGTGTTGCGGGCAGGTTGCGCCTTGCCGGCCTTGATGGCATCGAAGAGCGAGGGGACCATGGCATACATGAACTCCTGATGCCCCGCAGTATTCTGGTGATAAGTGTCACTGACATAACCGTCGGCCCACTGTCCGTTACCCTTGTCGATAGCGCCAAGCACATTGGTGGATGGCACGTCCCACTCGTGTATGAGCAGGTTGAGTTGCTTTACATAATAGTAGTCATTGGCGTCGTAGTCACCGCGCGTGTAGTTGTTCATGACCACCGGAACCTTGCCATCGGCACGCACCTTCTGGATGAGTTTGAGCATATTGTCGCGCCACTGGTTGAAGACGGCCTGCTGATTGCCGGCTCCATGTATGCCTTCATTGCCGAGCGAAAGGCCGAAGATGACGTAACGACCGAAGTCGCGAATGAGATCATCGTAGCGGTTGAGCAGGTTGGTGGTGGTGTTGCCGCCGATGGAAACGTTGGAGGTGTAGAAAGCATTGTCGCTGCGTCCCATGTCATGGCGGGCTATGAGTTGCTGCCCGTAGAGGTAGCGGTAGCCCTTATAGTCAGTGGCACCCTGCCCGTTGGCAACCGATGACCCAAAGACTGAAATGCGGTTCTCGTCGATGGGAGCCGTGATGCCATACGTCATACTGTTCATATCGACGGTGATAGTATAAGTGCCCGCGTTCTGATAGATGTTCTCTACGCCATGGCCCTTCTCGGTCTCACCAAGCATAAAACGTGTGGCAGCGCCCTGACGACGCTTGATGGCATAGAAATCATTGTTGTTGAGAGCGAAGTACATGGTCTTGTCCACCCACTGCTGGGAAGCCGTCTCCTGAAGTGTTACCTCGCCCTCGAAGACACCTTGGCCCTTGTAAGGAATGACAGGACTGCCTGCACCCATGTTGCCGCGCACGTTCAAAGTGACGGGCAAGACTGTCACCGTATTGGTCGAAGTGTTCACCGTGATGCGGGCAACACAGTCGTTTGCCACCGTGAAGTCGTTCTCACCGCTGGTGTCGAAGTTGCCGTTGCCTGCGTCAGAAAGGAAGAGTGTTTCTTGACCGGAAATGCCGCTGAGTTTGAAAGTGCCTGCGTTGAGACGTGCAAATGCTTCGTAACAGTTGTCGCCGACACTCTTGAAGTTGATGTCCTCGGCGTTGCCCGTGAGCTTGAGACTTGCAAAGTCGATGGGTTCCTCCGGACGGTTGCCGCCTTCGTACTCTTCAATCTTCATGCAACTTATGTGCGCCATGCCGCTAATCCGCTGCATGGAAATATTAATGTTGCCCGAACGGTCGGGATAGATGTAGTCGGTGACAAGGATGTTGGCACGGTTGCCGGGATAGCCGTAACCGCCGACATTGGAGCCCGAGGTGGTCTGGCCGCCCGTCCATGTGCGCTGTCCCTTGACGGTATAGAAAGTGCATCGGTCACTGTCCGTATTGCGCGTACCATATATATATAGCCGGTAGCAGTTGCGCGTGTCGAGCTTGGTGAGTTTGAAGGAACGGGTATCGTCGTTGTCTATGAACATGTAGTCCTCTGTTGCAGTCTGAACAGCAAGGTCGCCCAACTCGTAGGTCTGCGGGTTGTTGTTGCCGCCTGCATTGACGCCATTGGTGTAGCTCTTGTCGGTAATGACGATGCGATATCCGGTGGAAGCGCTGGCTGCATTGTAGAGCGCCACGGTTTTACCGGCAGGTATCACATTGCTGCTTGCAGAACCCGAGCTGACGTTGTTCCATTTGTTGCCTGCGGCATCTTTGATGGTATGATGGCCGCGACTGGCGTTATTGTATTCGCCAAAATCGATATACATCTTCTGCTTGAGCGAAAGTTCCTGATTGGGACGGGGCTGCCCGCTAACCTCTTCAATCTTCATGCAGTTGAGATAGACCATGCCGCCGCTGTACTTTTTCGACAAAGTAAGGTCGATGTTGCCGTCAGCATTAGGGAAGATGAGGTCAGATGTAAGTATCTTATTGTTATTGCCATTGTAGCCACCATGGCCGATGGCCGCGCCGGACATGACCATCTCGCCCTTCCAACTGTTCTCTCCTGTAAGTTCGAAGTAGCCTGCACGGTCTTCCGCTACTACGCGTGAACCGAAGAGATGGAAGCGGTACCCTTTGTCGGGAGCGAGGCCTCCGAAGTGGATAACGCTATAGTCCTGACCGCCTTCCATGTGAATGTAATCCTGCGTGGCGGTAGCGACAGCCAAGTCGCCGAGCAGAGAAGAAGAGGGTGATGTGAGGCCTCCGCCACCATTCATGCCGTTGGTGTGGAAATAGTTGCCGATGGTCATGGTGCGCGCCGTGAGCAGACCTTGCGCATTCGTCAAGTTGTATGCGCGAGGGTATAGCCTCTCCGAAGGCTGGGAATAAGCATTCGTCCAATAATGTCCGTTGGCATCGGCACCTACAGTCTGCTGGCCGCGGTCGTTGTTATCGGTCTCTCCGAAGTCAATATAGTAGGTCTGGTCGCCAGCCGTCTCTGCCATTTCGTCCTGCCGTCCGCCTGTATCGTACTCTTCTACCTTGATGGTGCTCACATGCCCGAANCTGCTGCCGGGCGCAGTGTTCTGTTGGAAAGTAAAATAGATGGTGCCACCGGCATCGGGCGAAAGGAAGTCGCTGACGCTGACATTGCGGACNTTCTGGTGTATGCCCTCGCCGCCAAGATTGGGGCCACTCGTGTATTGTACAGTTCGCCATTCCGTCTTTCCCCTNAGGGTGAGGATGGTAGAGCGATAGTTTGAAGCGTCGGCTCGTGTGCCGAAAATGTGGAAGCGATACTTCTTGGCGGGATCGAGACGCTGGAACACCATCATGGCTGTCCCGTTGTTCTCGCTGTACATATAGTCCTGCGTAGCACTTGCCACAGCCATTTCGGCGAGGCTCTCGGCGTAGGGCAATGGGTCTTTCAGGCCGCCATTGTTGAAGCCGTTGGCATTGAAAGCCACAAGATTATGCAGGGTAATGTCCGTCAGTTTGTTGTCTGTGTCAACAACAGCACAAGCAGTGCCCGCAGCGATGCCGGACGTTCCATCGGTATTTGGCGCCATGTTGTTCCAGTAGTTTCCGTTGGCATCCGGGCCTGATGTAATATCGCCGCGATTGCCCGCTTTGCCGCGTTCGCCAAGGTCGAAGAGCATTTTGCGCGTCAGGGTGTAGCCCGGTTCCGGGCGTTCCACGTTGCTGTATTCCACCACCTTCATGGCGTTGAGATGAACCATGCCGCTCTTGGTCTTCTTGATGATAGTCATCTCTATCTGGCCGTTCTCGTCGGGGAAGACAATGTCGGACTGCTGCACGTTGTTGTTGTTTCCGTTGTAACCACCGTCGCCTATGCCCTTTCCTCCCATCTTGTGGTCGCCTTGCCAATGATTCAAGCCGCTGAACACGAAGGTTGCCTCACGGCCTGCGGTGCCTGAGTCTGTGCGGCTGCCGAAACTGTAGAAACGGTAGCCCTTGGTCTTGTCCAGTCCGAGAAAGCGGATAATGGCATAGTCCTGACCGGCTTCAAGGAAGATATAGTCCTGCGTAGCGCTCTCGATGGCGAGGTCATCAAGCAGTGTTGCCATTGGACTTTGCAAGCCGCCGTTGCTGTAACCGTTGGTAGAAAACGGCGTGGAAACCTGCAATCGCACATCAGTAGCCTCGCCTGTGCTGTTGACGAGCGCAAGAGTCTGAGGATAAACCTTGTCGGGAGCCGAAGTTCCCTTGCCGTGAACGTTGTTCCAATAGTGTCCGTTGGCATCTGCGCCTTCGGTCTTGTAGCCTTGATTGGCAACGTTGTTCTGACCGTAATCAATGTAGAAGGAGCGTTCTTGTGTCTGAGCAGTGACGCCTAAAGCACCCGCCAAAGCAGCCAGTGTCAGGAATGTAGATTTTAGTTTCATCGTGTTGGAATATGATTCTTTAGGTTAAGATATGTCCGAATAATTGTAACGTCATGAACTGTGAAGTGACCTATGGAGTGGTCATTGATATGTAATCTGATAGCCTATCTTTACCATAGGACTATAGTCGCGCGTGCCTTGGGCAAGTTTCTCGGCGCGCTTGAGGGTCTTGGTCTCCATGCGACGCACCTTCTTTTTCTTTTCAAGCAGCTCTCGTCCCTTCTGTATAGCCTTCTCAAGGTTGAACTGCACAGGATTGTCCACCTTGCGATGAGGCATGTAGATGCCATCCTGTATGGGAATGCACTCGCGGAAAGAGCGGAAGATGCGCGTATTGTACTCCGCACGACGAATGCCCCACTCACGGTCCACAATGTGGAGAGTCTGCGTTTCATGCAGTTCTCCGTGATAGCGACGAGCCTTCAAGACAAAGACGGTCTTCCCGTCTTCGTCAAACGAACCTTCATAGGTAATGGCAAACTTCCGCCGGTAGTCGGGATTGACGAGCGTCTTTTCGCCGTAGAGTTCATCGAAGAGGTCGAACTCACACATTTCAAGCAACTGACTGCCAATCTTCTTCTTTAAGTCCGCCGGAGCCTGCAGTATCTGGCCGTCTGTGTATTTCACTTTCCCGTGCTTGCAGGTGTGTCGGGTGCGAAGCGTTGCTTGGGCCGACGGGCGCGATGTGGCATAGTCGAACAGCGCCCACATGCCTTTAGTGCGCAGATACATCTGGGCAGCAAACATCAGCGTGCGTGGCATCACCTTGGGAATAATGTCAGCGTCGCGCACAATGACATCGACATGTGCCTGAGCACTGTAGTCGAGACGTTTGCGATTAGTGACGGAGCGTCGATAGACATTGTTGAGGATGTACGTGACCGGGGTGCTACCATCGGGTGTGACGAGCAGTTCTCTCATCAAGGTAACGGGTTCGGCAATGGTGTCGGCATTCATCCAGTCGTCACTGTCCTGCGCAAGAGCGGAAAGCGGCAGGAGAAGGAGCAGCATTGCGAGTCTGACACTGGCAAAGAACGAGTAGCGAGATGTCATTGTTGATGTCATTGGAAAAGAGATTTCGTCTGCTGTGTGAGTTTTGTGTGAACAGCGTGAATGGTCCGGACTATGCGGAGCACAGTGCATTTCATTTCACTTTGACAGTCATGCCGNCAGTCTGCGCCNGAANCTCNGGAGCATAGAGGCAAGCGAGACGGGCAGANGGCAGNAGAAAGACTCCGGGTCGGCTAAGGAGNCAGTCCTCTTCAATGACATAAGTTCCGCGCGGAAGTTGGTCAAAGAAATACTCTGTGCTTGCGTCATGCATGGCTTGATAGAATCCTGTGCCGCCCTGCCAGCGGTAGCCGGAGAGCTGGTTGACGGGTTCTGCTGCCGAGGGACGGGGCGCTTTAAGGCAAACGAATTCGTAGTCGCGGTCGGTGGTTATGGTGTAGCGCACATGCACGCGGTCGCCTTCTCGGAGGTCATTCACACCGTCTATGTCGCGGCGAATCGTCATTCCTTCGCGTTGTGCCTCAACCACGGAGGCGGGTATCTGATACTGCGCATAGACAGCACCCCATGCCACACTGCCATTCGTCTGCTTCCGCTCTATATGGAGAGTCTTGGGCTTGGAAACGGTGTCGATGCGCTCACGAACATAGCCACAGAAGGGTTCGGGCTGACGTATAACGCGCGTTCTACGGTCGTAGCGGACACTGCCTTCCCACTGTCCGGCCTGTATCGTGGCATCTTTGTTGCAAAGCAGAGCGTAAGCAGCATCGGCCGTCAAGGCGGGCTGTTCCCAGTCCTGCGTCCGTTTCTGCTGAATGAGCCAAGCGGCCATATCGGCCAGAAGGTCGGAAGCATTCGGTTCCACGGTTCGGATGGCCTCCATCAGGCAGACGTGCGTCTGCAGCTTGCGGTCGATGCTTGTAAACGTACCACCGGGATAGGCGAGGTATGCACCGTCGGCATGCCGGAGCAATTCGTGCAATCGGGGCATCAGGCTCTTCGCCAGTTTCTCTTCTCCCGTCTTGTGCAGAACGATAGCCGCCAGAGCCCGCGCCTCGCGGTCGAGCCCATCGGCCTGTTTTTTCAGGAGCGAGAGCAGATAGCGACTGTCGTTGCTCTGTTCCTTCGCCCCATACATTATATATATATACAGGTAACGGAGCTGTGCAAGGGTAAGAGTCGGCGTCTTTTCCTGCCGCATGGTTTTCACCTGCTGCGCGATGTCTTTTTCGAGGAAGGCTACGGCCCGGTCGAGCATGTTGCGCTGCGCCGTCAGTTTTCCTTGGCACAGATGCGACAGACGCACAAGGAGTGTGGCAACCTCAGCCGTCATCCAGACGTTGCCACGCATGCCAGGATACCAGCCAAAGGAGCCATCGCTCATCTGGCGAGCATACAGGGCATTGAGCGAGGCAATGCTGCGCTCGTCCTGCTGAGCATCGTCAAGGAGGTCAGCCACGCGGCGGAACACGGTTTCCTGCCGAAGGGCATCCTGCATCCAGGGCGTCTCGTTCAGGACGATGTCAGCCAGCTGCTGGTTGCGCAACAGGGGACTTCGGGAAGCGTTGCCCGTCTCCTGTTGTGCCAACTGCCTGATGAGAGGGCTGATGTCGGGGTTGGCAGTGGCGATGTGACGTGCCAGACTGCCACCGTAATAAGCTGCGGCAAGCGAAAGGACATCGTTGTGCGTCGGCTCGGTCAGCACAGGCAAGGCCTGAAGAACAAGCATGACGGGGTCGGCAACATATTCTATGGTGAGGCTTCGGTCTGTGGCAGCCGAATGTCCGTTGGCAAAGGAGTTGGCAAGCGACACCGTCAGCGCTGTGTCGCCACGCAGCATATAGGAGTGCGTTTCGGTGACGTGCTGCATGTCGGAGAGAACGGGCAGATAGCGCTGTTCGCCGTCGCTGCATGAGGTTCCTTTAGCTATCCACTTGACAGAGAGCAGGGGATGCTTGCCCNTTGCCTTGAGTGGAACATGATANACGGTGTCGGCACCCGGCTTGAGGTCGAANCGNACNGTGACACGTTTGACCTCGCGATTGTCATCGGCAGANCAGATGTCGAGACATGCTTCACCCTTTTGCCGCACCTCGGAGGCGTTGCGGACCGATGCGGTTAAAGCAGCTTCATCGCCGGTGCGCAGGAATCGGGGGAGCATCAGCTCTGCCATCAGCTCTTTCTGCGCCACGATGTTCTCCTCCCAATGAGCGGTCATCATGTCGGTGGTATGCGCCAGACCGTGAAGGTGCCACGAGGTCAGTGCATCGGGCACAGTGAAGTCGATGCCGGTCTGTCCCTGTTCGTCTGTTCTGAGTTGGGGGAAAAAGAAAGCCAGCTCGGAGAGGTTCTCTCGGATGGGCACAGTTTCCTGAACAGCCGTTCCATCGGTTGCACCGCAGACAGCCGGCACTTCCATGCAGTCCGCAACCTCCTCTTCCACATCCTCTTTCGTTGCAAGTAAATCCATGGTGGCCATGGTTTTAGACGCAGAACGATTCATGCTGGGGCTTGTCTTCACCTCCTGCCGGCTGTAGTATAGATTGNTTCCACCCTTTGCGAAGAGCGTTCCTCTGAANAGTTCATCCCTCCAGCGGGCAAACTCCATGCTTGCGTTGCTCAAAAGTCGCAAGGGCATGTCCAGATAGTAGTAGCGGTTGCGGGCAAAGAGTCGAAGCCAACCGACATGCAGTAACATGCGGTTGTAGCATTCGTTGGCCCTGAGGGTCATCCTGTATGGGGCAAGAGCATCGAGCGCAGCATCGTACATACCCAGCATCACATTGGCAGATGCCGGCGTACCGTCGGGGCGCAGCAATGTCAGGCGCCAATGCTCCTTGGCGCCGGGTTGCGTATGGTCGCGGAAGGAATCCCAGTGCATGCGCAGTCGCTCGTCGGGCATAATGCGCGCAAAAGAAAGGCTATTCGCCGAGTGTTCGCCGCCGTGCATGAGCATAGCGTTGACTGTGAGGTGGTGCTGGAAGCGGTTCTTGTAGGGCACCTCCATCATGACTGCTTCGTTGCAAAGATGCAGCACGGTGTCGCGCTCCATGCCTGTCTCGCCTATGATGACGCAGTAGATCCAGGCTTCGGGCAGTGTGGTGCCTATCTGGAAGCGTGCCGGACGCTCGGCAGAGATGCTGTCACACGGTGTGTAGAGCCAGAGGTCATGGCTGCCCTGCAACTTGCGGTCGGTGATGGAGAACACGGTGAATGAGGTGCGGGCGCTGGCCGTGTCGCCCTTCACTTCTGCCTTTGCCACAAGGTCATAGCAGCCGGAAGGGAGCGTGTCGAGTGAGGGAATGGTGTCGCGGTTGGCCTTTATGGTGAAGGATGTCAGCGTTGTGCCCTGCTGCGAGATGGTGCAGATGACGTCGGCGTTAACGTGCTGTGCATTGCTGGCATAGAGGTCAAAGCGCCAGGGTGAGGGCGATTCGCGGTTCTGTTGTGGGGCAACAGTGGCGCTCATGCGGAGCGACTCGGTGCAGAGCGGCATGCTGACGGTGCCTGTCTGTGTCTCACCCTCCGGGCTGAGGACATCTACCGCGAGGGTAAGCGTTTGCCCCGCCTTGAGTTCATCGGTGGTGGCATCAATTGGGATGCGGACTGAGAAGCACCCGTCGCTGTCGGTCCAAAGGGTATCTATGGCGTGTGTGCTGTGACGCCCCGGACGACGCAACCACCAGTTCTGCATGAGGGTGTATGTTCCCGTGACGCGGGCATTGGCGAGAGGCCACCGGCTGTAGGTCACCGCCCGGCCTGTGAGCGTAACGCTGTCAGTGGGTAGAGAGACGGGGAGCGGCTCGTCCATGGTGACTTGGAAGGTGGGGCGGCGGTATGCCTCAACCCTGACCATGACGGAATAGCCATCGGCTGCTATGGTGTAGATGCCCGGCAACGCCTGCTCGGGCAGCCGGATGCTGTCGGTGAATGTGCCGAAATCGTCGGTCGTGAGTGTGTGCTTTGCCACCTCCTGGCGGTTGGCATCGAGACATGTCAGTGCATATGTCTTTCCTGCCGCCGCTTTCTTGCCGTCATCGTGCCGTATGGTTTGAGCAATGCCGCTGACATACATCATCTGGCCGGGGCGGTATATGCCGCGATCGGTGTAGAGATTGAGCTGCTGCACCTCTTCCCGGGAGCGGTTCCCGGGCTTCATGAGCCAACTCAGGCCACGGGGTTCGTGAGCCGTATCTTTGCCACGCGAGAGCCGGAAGCGCAGCCGTGCAGGCTGTGTGGCATCAATCTGAACAATACCGCGCCGGTCGGAAACCACCTCGCGCACTAATTTCAGGCCCTTGCCGCTCTGCTCGTAGAGCGTGACATTCACTCCGCTCTGCGGCTCTCCGCTCAGCGCATCGACTATCATCATGCGTGTTGTGCCGTCGGGCATTGCGGTCTCCATGTAGCTGAGGGAAGAGATGCCTACTCGGATTGTGTCGGGACGATAGCCCTTCTGCAATTTCTCCCGTGTGGTGCCGTCGAGCACGAGAGCATAGCGGCCATAGCCCGGCGTCTTCCAGACCACGCTATCCGCTTTCTCCTCGAGAGGGTCAGCGGCGGAGACGGGGACTGCGATGGTCTCAACGAGCGTACGCTCCGGCAGGCGATAGACCTTGATGGTTGCCGTCTGCATGTTCTTGATGCGGACGGGGATGGTGTAGGCATGGTGGGGATAGAACATTTCGGAGAGCATGGCGGAGAACTGCGGGGCACGCTTGAGGGTCATGGTGTTCCTCAGGTCGTTGACATAACGACTTTGGGGATAACGCCGGATGGCGTCCTCGCAAAGCCGATACTGTTCCGCCACAGGCACGTCGGGATGGCCGGCCAGCTGCAAATAGACGGAAGCACAAGCAGGGATGTCGGCATATTCCTCTTTCAGACGGTATAGTGCTGCGGTGTCCTGCGCTGCTCCGAGGCTGAGCCGAAGCGCCGCCTCGCGCAGGCCGTGGCGGCGATAAACGCCGATGATGTCGTTGCGCACGGGAAGAGAATGGCGTGAGAAGGTTGCTTCGTCGAGGTCATCGCAGGCGCTCTGCCAGATGAGATGCAGGATGTCGTTTCCGTAGATGGTGTCGTCCTTGCCGCTCCGCGCAAGGGGTTTGAGCTGCCTCATGTTCACGGAGTGGAGCGCGTCCATATCCTGCAAAGCCTTGGCATAAAGGGCGGCAGCATGCGCTGCATACTCCTCGTGGCTCCATTCCTGTATGCTGTCGGGATGGCTCTCCGTGAGCCTGTGTCGGCTCTGCGAGCGCCACTGGTTCTTGCAGAGCAGGTGCGCCATGGCGGCACGGTAGATGGCCTGTGCCGTAGGATCGCTCTCCGCCTGCATGGTTGCCTTGAGGGAATGCCAGTCGCAGAAGANACTGTCGGCGGTTATCTCCTCGCGCCTTTTGTTTTCGAGCAAAGTGGCAGCCAGCCGTCCGGCTGCTGCTGCACAGGCCTCGTTGCGCTCCTTGTCGCTCTGCAAAAGGCCTTGCCAAAGCGCACGCCGCAAGTCGCCGGTCTCGTTGTCGTCGGCATATTCCCAGTACATCGCGCCGCGCAGGCCTTGCTGCCTGACGTATGCACACTTGGCGGCTATGGAACGGGGATTTTCAAAGCCGAATGTCATTTCCTCGCTCTTGTTCACGAGGTAGGGCACCTGCGCCACATCGTCCCAGCACTCCTGCTCGCGGAGCGTGTCGCGCTGGGCATAGTTCATGTACTTCCCCTTTTCGCCACGGCCGTAGAAAGGCAGCCCCATCACAATTTTGCTGTCGGGGATGCCTGCTTTGCGATGCGCTTCCACTGCCTCCGACGCGCAGAGCCAGCCGACACGCTCGCTGCGGTAGAGGGCGGCGTTGTGTTTGGGCGCATTGCCCATGTCGTAGGCCATGACGTTGACCATGTCGATATACCGGATGCAACTGCCGAAGTCGATGTAGTGCGCACTGCCTACACTGGCGAGCGTCAGCAACAGGTCGCTGCCGAGCGCCTGACGGAGGTCGCGCATCAGGAGCGTGAAGTGTTCGGTGTCGGACGGCGAAGCGCTGATGCCCGCACTGCTCCGGGTGGGATACTCCCAGTCGATGTCGATGCCATCAAGCCCCAACTCGTCGCACAAACGGCGACAGTCGGCAGCAAACGCCATGCGGTGGTCGTCGGAAGCGGCCATCTCGCTGAAGCGGCCGCTACCCCACCCTCCGATGCTCAGCATGACGCGCAATTGCGGCCGCTGCTTTTTCAAGGCGATGATGGTACGCAGACGCTCCTCGTTGTCAATGCGGACGCCGCGGAAGTCATCACGGACATGGCCGAAGGCATAGTTGATGTGGGTCATGACCGAAGGGTCCGGCATGACACGGGTCCACGAGGTGACGTAAGCCACCACTACGGGTTCTGACTGTCTGGCTACGCTCGGCATGAAGCAGCAAAGGACGAGCAGGATGAAGAACACTTTTTTCATAAGGGTCATGAGGGGTTGGTAAAAGAAAATGCGCGGCATGCCATACAAGCCGACACAGCGTGCCATGTGAACCGACACGGCACGCTGCATCGGAGCGAGGGAGACAGCCTACTTGGCTGCTATCACCTCTATCTCCACAAGGGCACCCTTGGGAAGGTCGCGGACGGCCACGGCACTCCGTGCGGGATAGGGCTCGGAAAAGAACTCGGCATAGACCTCGTTCATGGGAGCAAAGTTGGCAATATCGCTCAAGAAGACGGTGGTCTTAACAACGTGACTGAGGTCGGTGCCTGCCTCGCGCAGAATGGCCTGGGCATTCTTCAGCGACTGGCGAGTCTGCTCCTTTATGCCGCCTTCGACGAAGGCGCCGGTGGCAGGATTGATGGGTATCTGGCCGCTGGCATAGACAAAACCGTTCACTTCAATGGCCTGACTGTAGGGACCGATGGCTGCCGGAGCAGCCTGAGTGGCAATTACTTTCATGATGGGAAGGGATTATGTTATTATGTGTGTTTAAGTGAGTAGGCGAGAATACATGGTTGGGCCGGGCAACACATGTTCCGCTGCATGAGTAGGGACGGAACATGCACGCATCAGGTGTTCACCTTGAAACCTTTGTCGGCCAGGGCATCGCGTATCTGCCGGATGTGTTCCTCATTGCGCGTCTCCACCTTGACACGGAGCTGACAGGCGGTGACACGCTCGGAGTCATCGTTTCGTTCATGGTGGATGCTGATGACGTTGCCGCCAAGTTCGGCCACTATCTGGCTGACACCCACAAGCTGGCCGGGCTTATCCTCAAGTTCGACAACGAAGGTGGTGACGCGGCCGCTCTTGGCCAAACCGCGGTTGATGACGCGATTGAGTATCGTCACATCGATATTTCCGCCGCTGACTATGCAGATGGTCTTGCGGCCCTCGGTGGGCACCTTGCCGAACATGGCGGCTGCCACGCTGACAGCGCCCGCGCCTTCTGCCACCATCTTGTGCTGCTCGATGAGGGCAAGTATGGCTGCGCATATCTCGTCTTCGGTCACGGTGACGATGCCGTCGAGGTAGTGCTGGCAGGTCTCGTAGGTAAGCGCTCCGGGTTCCTTGACGGCGATGCCATCGGCTATGGTGCTGACGGAACTGAGACGCAGTATCTGGTGATCGACAAAACTCTGGTACATGCTGGGAGCTCCCGCAGCCTGGACTCCCCACACCTGTACGTCGGGATTGAGACTCTTGACGGCAAAAGCCACACCGCTCGCCAGACCACCGCCGCCAATGGGCACGATGACGGTATCTACGTCGGGCAACTGCTCGAGGAGCTCGAGGCCGATAGTGCCCTGTCCGGCTATGACATGCTCGTCGTCGAAAGGGTGCACGAAGNTGTAGCCGTGCTCGTCGCGCAGGCTGATGGCNCGCTGGAAGGCATCGTCATACACGCCGGGCACAAGGCAGATGTCTGCTCCGAAACGGCGCGTAGCCTCTACCTTGCTGATGGGTGCGCCATCCGGCAGGCAAATGAGGCTCTTTATGCCGTTGTGGGTGGCACCGAGGGCAACGCCCTGCGCATGGTTGCCTGCCGAGCAGGCTATCACGCCCTTTGCCTTCTCTTCGGCAGAGAGTTGTGAGATTTTGTAGCAGGCACCACGCACTTTGAAAGAGCCTGTCACCTGCAAGTTCTCGGGTTTGAGATAGATGTCGGCACCGGGATGGAGCCGGGGGGCCTGCACAAGGTCCGTGCGCCGAATGAGGGGTGCAAGGACGTAGCGGGCACGATAGAAATTATCGAGACTGAACATAGGGCTTAGATGGCTTCGAGAAGTGCTTTGAGGAAGGTCCAGAACTTGGCCACGGAAGGTATGTTGCAACGCTCATCGGGTGTATGGGGACTGCGCAGCGTGGGGCCGAAGCTGACAAGGTCCATCTGCGGATAGACGTTGCCAATGAGGCTGCACTCTAAGCCGGCATGGCACACTTGCACCTTGGCCTCTTCGCCGAAGAGTTGCTTATAGACCTCGACCATAGTGGACACGATGGGGCTGTCGAAGTTGGGCTGCCATGCACCGTACTGACCGCCGTACTCCACCTTCATGCCTGCCATAGAGAAACAGCACTGCTGCATCTCCTGGATGTACTCCATCATGGTCTCGCTGCTGGAACGGGCCAGCACAAGAATGTTTGCCTCGCCTGCTCCGATGGTAACGATGCCGAGGTTGGAACTGGTCTCCACCACCGAGGGAATGCCGGGGATGTTGCGGAGCACACCGTCGTGACATGCCATGAGGGCATCCACCAGATTGTCCTGAATTTCCAGAGGCACCTGCCCGGCCGGCATGGCTACGGACTCGATGGTCATGGCTATGCCTTCCTCCACACCCCGATACTCGTCCTGAAACACCTGCTGACAGTACTGCACCAAATCGCAGAGATCATCGTAGTTCTCCTGCGGTATGGTGAGCACCACCGCCGCCGTGCGTGGGATGGCATTGCGCATGTTGCCGCCCTGCCAGGTGCAGAGACGCGCCTCATCGTCGGCAATGGCCTGACGCACGAAACGCGCCATGAGTTTGTTGGCGTTGCCGCGCCCTTCGTTGATTTCCAGACCGCTGTGGCCGCCACGCAGATTCCGGAGNGTGACCTTCACGGCTATGTCGCCCTCCTCGGGCTGAACTTCCTTGTAACGCATAGAGGCTGTGATGTTGACTCCGCCTGCCGAGCCGATGACAAATTCGCCCATCGTCTCATTGTCTATGTTGAGCAGGATGTCGCCCTTGAGCGTATCGGCAGAAAGATGGTTGACGCCGTACATGCAGGTTTCCTCATCGGCTGTGATAAGGGCTTCAAGCGGGCCATGCTCTATGTCGGTGCTCTCCATGACAGCCATGATGGCGGCTACGCCTATGCCGTCGTCGCTGCCAAGGGTGGTGCCTTTGGCCTTCACCCATTCGCCGTCGATGTAGGCCTCGATGGGGTCGGTTTCAAAGTTGTGCGTACTGTCATCGCTCTTTTGGGGCACCATGTCCATGTGTGCTTGCAGTACGGCACACTTGCGGTCCTCCTTGCCGGGAGTAGCAGGCTTGCGCATTACGATNNTCTCTGCATTGTCCTTCCAGGCTTCGATGCCGCGCTCTGCGGCCCAATCNAGCAGGAACTGNTGTACCTTTTGAAGATGTCCGCTGGGACGAGGCACCTGAGTNNGAAGATAGAAGTTCTTCCAGATGATTTGGNGGTCAAGTTCGTTGATATGCATATTGTAACGTTTATGTTTCGCCGGAGCTTGGGCTGCGAGAGTTTGCGAAGTTGCCGACGTGCGCCGGCCCGGAGCCGGACATCGCTCCGCTTTCAAAGCGGGCACATCGCAGACAAGCACTGTATTTACCGACAAAGATAAGCATATTTGCCGAGATACGGCAAACTTCTACGCTTTTTTAACGCCAAACCGGAAAATTTGACATATCTTTGTGATGTGCAGGAAAACATTCCACTCAAAAGCATGGCTTCCTATACATTATTATATATAATACATACGCGCGCGAGGGCATGAGCATACTGTCGGACTTGAAACAACTGCTGCTGCCACGTCTCTGCCCTGTCTGCGGACAGCTGATGATGGAGGGAGAGGATGTGCTCTGTGCATACTGCGCCATAAAGTTCCCGCGCTTCCGCATAATGAGCACGGCCGACAACCTACTGACGCGGAAGCTATGGGACACAGTTCCCATTGGCCATGCCTTCACCTACATGACCTACAACCGCCACTCTCCGTACAAAAACCTTGTGCATTGCATCAAGTACCGTGGGCATTTCAACAGCGCCATCCGCCTGGGCCAATGGGCTGCTGCCGCCGGACAAGATGCCGGCATCTTTGCACATGCCGATGCACTGGTGCCTGTGCCGCTGACACGCCTCAAACGCATCCTACGCGGCTACAACCAGGCAGAAATGTTGGCCAAAGGCATGTCGGAAGTAACGGAACTTCCCGTGGTCAACCTGCTCCACCGCATACGCGAGGGCCGCTCGCAGACGCTCCTCTCCCGCCACGAACGTCAGGCAAATGTCCAAGACATCTACCGAGCGGACATCCCCAATGCGTGGCGTGGCAAACGGCTGCTCCTCGTGGACGATGTCATGACTACAGGTGCCACTTTGGCCAACTGCGCACGGGCGCTGCTTACTGCCGACAAAAGCGCGGAAGTCAGTGTTTTTCCCTTTTCCACCAACAGATAACGTAACATTTTGCGACTTTAAGTTATCTTTTTCTGTCAAAAAGTTGCACGAATGTGGTTTTTTGTATATTTTTGCATCCCGGAACGAACAACCAATAATTATATATTTTAAGCAACATTCAATTATGGACGCAAAGAAAGTCTTGGAAGACCTGAAAAGACGCTTCCCCAACGAGCCTGAGTACCATCAGGCAGTAGAAGAGGTGCTCGGCACCATTGAAGAAGAGTACAACAAGCACCCTGAGTTTGACAAGGTGAACCTCATAGAGCGCCTCTGCATTCCCGATCGTGTGTATCAGTTCCGTGTGACATGGACCGATGACCAGGGCAACGTGCAGACCAACATGGGCTACCGCATCCAGCACAACAATGCTATCGGCCCCTACAAGGGCGGTATCCGTTTCCACAAATCAGTCAATCTGGGCATCCTCAAGTTTTTGGCATTCGAACAGACCTTCAAGAACTCTCTGACCACTCTGGCAATGGGCGGCGCAAAAGGCGGTTCGGACTTCAGCCCCCGCGGCAAGTCGAGCGCTGAGGTGATGCGCTTCTGCCAAGCCTTCATGCTGGAGCTCTACCGCCACATCGGTCCTGACTGCGACGTTCCCGCCGGTGACATCGGCGTGGGTGGCCGCGAGGTAGGCTACATGTTCGGCGCATACAAGAAGTACTGCCGCCAGTTCCAGGGCGTACTCACAGGCAAGGGCCTCGAGTTCGGCGGCTCGCTCATACGCCCGGAGGCTACCGGCTACGGCACCGTCTACTTCCTCCGCGCCATGCTCAAGACTAAGGGGCAGGAGATTGCAGGCAAGAAGGTGCTGATTTCCGGCTCCGGCAACGTGGCACAGTATGCCGCAGAAAAGGTGCTCCAGCTCGGCGGCACCGTGATGACGATGTCTGACTCCGACGGCTACATCTACGACCCGGATGGCATCGACCGCGACAAACTTGACTACATCTTCGACCTCAAGCAAGTACAGCGCGGCCGCATCAAGGAGTATGTTGACCAGTATCCCAACGCAAAGTATGTGGCCGGCGCAAAACCCTGGTTCGAGAAGGCCGACATCGCCCTCCCCTGCGCAACGCAGAACGAACTGAACGAGGAGCATGCAAAGGCTCTGGTTGCCAACGGCTGCATCGCCGTGGCTGAAGGTGCCAACATGCCCACCACACCCGAGGCCATCAAGGTGTTTCAGGATGCAAAGATTCTTTACTGTCCCGGCAAAGCATCCAACGCAGGCGGTGTATCAGTGTCCGGCCTTGAAATGGCACAGAACTCACAGCGCCTCAACTGGACTTCGGAGGAGGTTGACGCCAAGCTGCTCTGGATTATGGAGAACATCCATGACAACTGCGTGAAGTACGGCACAGAGGCCGATGGTTATGTCAACTATGTGAAGGGCGCCAACGTGGCCGGCTTCATGAAGGTGGCAAAAGCCATGATGGCTCAGGGAGTATTCTAAAACAATCCCTTCTGCTATAAGGACCACCCCTCACNNANAGAGGGGTACCTAAAACAAACATAGCCTCTCCCAATNGTGGGAGAGGCTATNTTTGTTCAAGGCCGGNCACCGATTCANTNTGCCTGCCTTGAACAGTTTAAGACTTGCCTTGAACTCCGGCAACTGCGCTATTACCTCTTTGCGTCAATCAGCCTTTGGAGAAAAAGCCTTTATCTATCAAGCCNTTCGAGATGGCATAAATGGTCAAACCGGCCACAGANCGAATTTGCAGCTTCTTGGCAATGTTGCGGCGGTGCGTAATGACGGTGTTGACGGATATGAAAAGCTGCTCGGCTATCTCTTTGTTCGACATGCCCTGAACAAGGCAGACAATGATGTCCTTCTCACGCTCCGAGAGTGCATCTCTCCCCTCGGCGCTCCTTATCATGTCCGACAAGCGAGAGGATATGCCATCCTCCTTTACCCTCTTCTCCAAGAAACGGACGGCGGGAACAAACAGACAATCTTCCACACTACTGTGGTTCGACAGCCACTCCTCGTTGATGTAGATGTCGTACAGAGCAGCCGTGAGCTTGTGGTTCGAAAGGCTGTCATGAGGCAGATATTTGATGATGATGCCTTTCAACTCCTGAAACTTCCCTGTGATGTCGCCGTGGTGCTTGGAAAAGGTCTCNACATTGTACCTCGGCAACTGTTCGCCTCGCAGAAGCGCCTCAACGTAGGGGAAGAGAGTCTTCTCTTCGTATCTCATGTGGCGCTGTATGTCATGGGCGTAGTCATCGTAGAGGCGGAGAATCATGGCGGCAAGACTATCCTCGCTGTTGAGCGTGTCGCTGAGCTTTTCGCGTATTGCCGGCAACTGAAAGTCCATGAAGAACTTNTGGGAGGCGCGCAAGTACCCNAGAAGGGTCTTCACGCAGATACTGTCGTCGGTNTCCTTCGGAGCATAGCCGTTAATAATGAAATTGACAACGGCAAGGAAGGTATAAGTGTCCACCTTCTGTCCTTCGCACACCTGCTCCACTGTCTTGTCGCCAAAACCGAGACGGAGGCCGAAGGCTCCAAGACCTTGAAGCATACTGTAATTATCGCTGATGAGGTCGATCATCTTATCCTCGGCCTCATAGAGTTTGACTCTTTTCATTGCACTCGGTTCTTTTGCCTGCAAAGTTACAGCTTTTCCTCCAATCGCGCAATCCCCAACAGTCAGTATCTTATCCGCCGCCCCTTCGCGCTGCTCATCTGAAAGGGGGATACAACGATATGAACAACGGATGTGCACACAGACACTTCCGCCCGCCCCGCAACAAAACGCCCCGGAAGTCGGACGTGAAGTGCTCCCAAAAACTTTGTGTAGAACTTTTGGGAGCAATTCCATGAGAGACTTCCGGGGCGCTGCATTATGGTGTAGCCCTCTTGACAAGCAGCTTTCTTAGTGCCTCAGCCTGTGGAGGGCGTACAGAAAGGGATTAAAACGTAAGCGTATATGCCAAACTTGAGGCAAAAAGAACACGGCAAACTCACATTACCATTATCTTCTTGCCGTTCTTGACATAGATGCCCTTGCGGGTAGGTGTGCCGGCAGGCTTGCCATCGAGGGTGTAGTACGNCGCGGAACTATCAAANGTGTTACCATTGTAGTTGCCATCATCCGGCCGAGCCACGGGACTGTCTATGCCGTCGATGACATCTTCGTTGCCTTCTATGGGCAGGATGGTACCAAAGTTCTTCCATTGGCTTGCTGCCTTGTAGTCTTCGAGGGCGGACGCCGGCA
>WFLX010048424.1_pt1 | contig 22534 bp, 15 predicted proteins | sample 4967041 | NCBI WGS metagenome assembly WFLX01 (sample SAMN12857096, study PRJNA449069) | gut metagenome | isolation source: stool from male and female vole | host: Microtus ochrogaster | place: USA:Florida | collected 2017
TTCGGAATTGATCTCGGACTGCGTTACGGATTGAACGGTGCCCATGAAAATTTTGGAGACTTCGAGGTTTGGAATTCTGACGGAATCAAAAATCAGAATGTNTGGATGCATACCCTNCAGATTCCATTTAACCTGAAATTCAAGTGGACNCGTATGAACGGTTTTGANCAGANNTTNGCTCCTTTTGTTTTCGGAGGCCCNGTNTTCAATTTCAATGTNGGCACTAATAANCAACCGGCTCTTGAACANCCNTTGGGATATGTCGCNATGCAATGTGGCGCCGGTGTCGAGCTATTTGAACATTGGCAGATTTCNGGCGGNTANTCNTGGGGTATCAGCTATCAGGTCAGAACTATAAAACTTGACAATTACTCTGCCCAGCCACGTGGCGGTTTTGTTAATGTGGCTTATCTTTTCTGAGACCCGGATTTCATCCCAACTCTATCTCTTCATCTGAAAACCTTTTGGAAATTTGTTTGCAGAAGTCATCTTACCACTCCCTATTTATTCCACTTTCACCTATTCCATCCCGGAAGAGATGAACGGAATGGTGCAGATAGGTTCGCGAGTACTCGTTCAATTCGGTAAAAAGAAATATTACACTGCTATTGTCGAATCACTTCATTCTACTGCTCCCAAAGGGTACGAAGTTAAACCGATCATGGCTCTGCTTGACGCCATACCTGTTGTCCGTTATCCCCAGCTAAAACTTTGGCACTGGATAGCGGACTATTATCTTTGTACTCCCGGTGAAGTCTACAAAGCTGCTGTACCTACAGGACTTAAACCGGAAAGCGAGACTTTTATTTCCATTAATCCTGATTATGAACCTGACGAATCATCACCTTTCCGCATGACTGAACGTCAGGCATTGGTGTTACAGCTGCTCCAACAAAAGAAGCGTATGCGCATCTCTGAAATCGAGGCTGCCACTGATTATCGCAATGTTACCGCAATTATCAATCCGATGTTGGAAATCGGTATGCTGGAAATCGATGAAAAGGTTGTGGAACATTATAAACCGAAAAAGATTTCTTTTGTAGAACTGACTTTCCCAAGGGGTGATAATGAACGTTTACATGAATGTTTCTCTCAAATCGGGCGCTCCCGTCAACAGGAAAAAACACTCGTTGCCTATCTTGATCTCTCAGGTTGGATGAATCAACGCGGTGAACTGCGTGATGTGTCCAAACAACAGCTTTTGGACACAGCCGGCACTACTCCCGGTGTGCTCCGCGCTTTAGTGGATAAAGGTATTTTCCGTGTTGTCAAAAAAACACTTAACCGTTTTGCAACTGATACTGAAAAGCATACCCGCACACTATCTACCCTTTCGGAAGCTCAATCCAAGGTCCTTTCTGAATTAAAGGAGGGATGGCAATCTCATTCTATACAACTTCTGCATGGTGTCACAGGCAGTGGAAAGACAGAGATTTACACCCATTTGATAGATACTGTCCTGCGCGATGGGAATCAGGTGCTTTTTCTTGTACCGGAAATCTCGCTCACTACCCAGCTTTCCGACCGACTTCGGAAAGTATTCGGTAATAAACTGTTGGTCTATCATTCCAAATTTTCTGATTCGGAACGTGTGGATATCTGGAAACGACTCCTGTCCACAAATGAACCGTTGGTTGTGCTCGGAGTACGTTCATCTGTTTTTCTTCCTTTCGCACGATTGGGCCTCGTGATTGTGGATGAAGAACATGAATCCTCGTTCAAACAATATGATCCGGCACCGAGATATAATGCCCGTGACGCTGCGCTTGTGCTTGCCCAAATGCATGGAGCCAAGTCTCTGTTAGGTTCAGCTACACCATCGATAGAGACATATTATAAAGCCTCCAATGGAAAATATGGACTCGTGACTATTTCCGAGCGTTTTGAAGGAGCTACTTTACCGGAGGTGGAGATAGTGGATATGGCTGCATTGCGGAAGAAAAAAGAGGTGAAAGGGATTCTGTCGTCACCTTTACGAAGGCGTATCCTCAACGCCATGGAGAATAAAAAACAAGCCATTCTATTTCAAAACAGAAGAGGATTTGCTCCTGTGGTAGTTTGCGACCAATGCGGATGGAGCCCTAAATGTCGTGATTGCGACGTTTCTTTGGTATATCACAAAAATCTTGATCTCCTCCGTTGTCATTACTGCGGGTTTTCACAACAGCTCCCCAAACTGTGTCCGGCATGCGGACAAAACTCCATACGTACTTTCGGTTACGGCACTGAGCGAATTGCGGAAGAGATGCATAAAGAATTCGATGGTTACCGCGTAGCACGTATGGACCTCGACACTACGAGAAATAAAGAGGCTTATCAAGAAATCATCGAGGAATTTGCCCGACATGAAACCGATATTCTTGTCGGAACTCAAATGGTGTCGAAAGGACTTGACTTCGGAGATGTCACGATTGTTGGAGTGCTGAATGCCGACACGCTGCTGAATTTCCCCGATTTCAGGAGCAATGAAAGAGCTTTTAATATGCTTGAACAAGTAGCAGGGCGTGCCGGACGACGCAAAGAGAAAGGATCTGTAATTATCCAGACGGTAAATCCGGCTCATGAAGTGCTCCGCTATGTAAAAGCTCATGATTATGAGGGTTATTATAATAACGAAATATCCGACCGTTCCCGATATGCTTATCCCCCCTTCACGAAAGTAATCGTAATCTATATGAAGAACAAAGACGCGGTGGCATGTGACCGGGCAGCCGTAATCTTCACTATGGCCCTGCGTAAAGTGTTTGGTGAACGTGTCTTAGGCCCTGAAAAACCATTTGTTTCAAGGGTTGCCACCTACTACCTGCAATCCATAATGTTAAAAGTTGAAGCAGGAGCCTCCATGAAAAAAGTAAAGGAACTTCTACGGGCCGTCATTGCAAGCATCGCTTCTGAACCTGATATAAAGTCGTCTGTGATTTACTACGATGTCGATCCGGTTTGATACGGAAAAAATCATGTCGTCGGAGGTTTGTTTTTTTAAGCCTTATTTGGTAATTTTGTAACTTGAAATCTCCTCCTAATTTTTATTCCAATGACCGCTGACTCTGAAATATCTCTTCATGACGAATTTGACCGTCTGCATCTGTGGCATCCGTATACTTCCACACACGATCCTCTACCCACTTATACGGTTGACCATGCTGATGGTGCAGAAATAACTTTCGTGGATGGCACTCGCGTAATCGACGGCATGTCATCCTGGTGGTGTGTCATTCACGGCTACAATCATCCGGTGCTGAACGCAGCTCTTAAAGAGCAGATCGACAAAATGAGCCATGTCATGTTTGGCGGTCTGACACATCGTCCGGCCATAGAACTTGGAAAACTCCTGCTTTCAATTCTTCCTCCCTCCATGAATCACATTTTTTATGCAGATTCGGGATCGGTGGCCACTGAAGTAGCAATGAAAATGGCAGTGCAGGCTCAGGATAATCCGCAACGCACTAATTTCGCCACAATCCGCAGCGGCTATCATGGTGACACCTGGAATGCCATGTCGGTTTGCGATCCTGTCACCGGTATGCACGGAGCTTTCGGACCGGCTTTACCGGTCAGGTATTTCGCAGACGCTCCCGGTTGTCGTTTCGGTGAAGAATGGAATCCCGATGACTTCAGATCCATGCAGGAAATTCTGGATACCCATGGGGACGAATTGGCAGCTGTGATTCTTGAACCTATTGTTCAAGGTGCAGGTGGAATGCGTTTCTATCATCCCCAATATCTGAAAGAACTTCGCAAGGCATGCGATGAGAAAGGAATTCTACTTATTTTTGATGAGATCGCCACAGGTTTCGGACGTACCGGAAAACTCTTCGCGTGGGAACATGCAGAGGTAGAACCTGACATTATGTTGATCGGTAAAGCCATAACCGGTGGTTATATGACTTTCTCGGCAGTGGCTGCATCCTCTGCTGTTGCCGACCGCATTTCATCCGGCCAGGCAGGAGTAATGATGCACGGACCTACATTTATGGCTAATCCATTGGCCTGTGCAGTGGCACTTGCATCCGTAAAATTACTTCTCGCTTCGCCCTGGCAGGAAAGAATTGAAAAGATCGAGAGTATCATGCGCAAGAATCTCGCACCGGCACGTGCTCTGCCAAATGTCAGAGATGTACGCGTGCTCGGAGGAATTGGCGTGATTGAGGTAGATCAATACGTAGATTGCGGTGAATTCCAGAAGCGATGCGTCAAAGAAGGTGTATGGATACGGCCCTTTGGTCATAATTGCTACATAATGCCCCCTTATCTCGCGGTCAGCGATGAACAGGTGGAAAAATTATGTCATGCTCTTGTCAAATTAGTAAAAGAAATGCCATGTCGCGAATAAGTGAAATATTAAGCGCACTTGCGGCTGAACAACGCCTTCGTTTCATTGCGGAGCCACCTGACAAGCCGTTTCTTGACCTTTCTTCAAATGACTATCTGGGTCTGGCACAACGGCACACGGATTTGATGGAAGAGTTCACCGACAGATTTCACGATGCAGCTTTCACTTCTTCAGCTTCACGTCTTCTTTCAACCAATCAGAAATACCATTTTCTCCTCGAATCTTTTCTCGCCCGACTATATGGAAAGGATGCGCTTCTATTCAATTCAGGGTATCATGCCAATGTAGGTTGCATCGGCGCCCTGACCCTCCCTTCCACACTTTTTCTATGCGACAAACTAATACACGCATCCGTAATAGATGGTCTGCGCATAGCCGGCGCCGAATTCAAGCGTTTCCCTCATAATGACATTTCAAAACTCAGGAAGATGCTGGAAAAAGAAGTCCGACACTTTGAAAGGATAATAGTGGTAGCGGAATCGATTTACAGCATGGATGGTGACCTGGCTCCTCTTAAGGAACTTGTAGAATTGAAGCGCTACTATCCCACGATGTTATTATATGTGGATGAGGCTCATGCTTTCGGAGTGAGAGGAGCACGCGGACTCGGCCTCTGTGAAGAATACGGCATCATAGAGCAGACTGATATTTTAGTCGGTACATTTGGGAAAGCCGCCGCCTCTGTAGGGGCTTTTGCGATAATAGATAAAGAATTGAAAAGTCTCTTTATTAACACGGCAAGGCCTTTTATCTTCTCGACAGCTCTTCCACCGGTCAATGTGGCATGGAGTCTGCTTATGACAGAAAAAATTTCACATATNTCCGAAAGCCGTCAACATCTTTCCGAACTGTCTGCTTTTTTTTCACGTGAATTAAGCGATATCACAGGGTGTCCCACAGGCTCCTCTTCTCAAATTATCCCCCTCATCACAGGTGATGCTGCACTGGCTATAAATATAGCACAGAAATTANGCGATAAAGGCTATCTTGCACTNCCTATCCGTCGACCTACCGTGCCTCNCGGTGGTGAACGCATACGCTTCTCTTTAAGCGCNGGNATGGATATGGATAAACTNTANGAGGTCTTGAAAACACTTAAAGAAATCCTTTAGATTAATATCAGAGATGAAATGTGATTTCTTAAATATGGAAAATAGCGGACGATTGATCATCATTTTTGCAGGATGGTCGACCGATGCTCATTTTTATCGCAATTTATCTCTACCGGGCTGGGATATTCTTATAGTTCACGGCTACTCGGATTTTGATTTTCCTTCAGATATAATTGAATCCTATCATACGATAGCTCTGTTCGCATGGTCTTTAGGCGTATATATGGCGTCTCGTGTCATTGATCCGGAGCGCATATCTTTAGCCATAGCAATAAATGGAACTGAATCACCTGTAGATGACGCTTCAGGCATTCCGGTAAAGATCTATCGTTCCACATTGGCAACACTAAATGAAAGGAATCTGATGAAATTCCGTCGACGCATGTGTGCTGAGTTCTACAATGATATGGAGGATCTTTTTTTCACAGAGCAGCCGGATATAGATAATCTGAAATATCAACTTAAGTTGATAGATGACAATTCCGGAAAAGCCATCGGTTTGCATTGGAATAAGGTTTACATATCCACAAGGGACATGATATTTCCACCCGATGCTCAAAAACGTGCTTGGTCAGCCCACCCCTCTCATCCGGAAATCATGGTTCTGGATTCACCACATTATGTTGACCTTTCAAGGATTATATTGTCGGCTCTTCCGGCTAAAGAGAAAGTAGGAAGCAATTTCCATAAGGCACTTGATACTTACGACAATCAGGCCATAGCTCAAAAAGCGATAGCCCGTCATCTCACCGACTTCCCGGGAGGTGTGCTTGTCAAACCACTTAAGGTGCTTGAGCTCGGCCCCGGAAGCGGCATTTTTTCCAAAATGTTCGCCGAGCGCTTTCACCCTGAAGAAATTGATTTCGTCGACCTTTATCCTCTCCCTAAATTTGATATTGCTCCCGAAGAAAAATATTATATTACTGACGCTGAAGATTGGGTGGCTCACCAAGCGGAAATCGCACCACACTCTTATGACGCTGTGATTTCAGCCTCCGCTCTCCAATGGTTTGCGAATCCGGAAAGATTCTTCAAAAACGTGGCCGCACTTTTACGGCCCGGTGGCTTTCTCCTCTGTTCCACTTTCATTTCCGGTAATCTGAAAGAACTGACATCAGTGAATCCTTATGGTCTCATCTATCGTTCTACCGATGAACTGGAAAAGATGCTAAACCGTCACTTCACGTTCTCGAAACTTGAGGAAGAGAAACTGGTCGTTGACTTTCCCTCTCCGCGGCAGACACTTCGCCATCTTAAGGATACAGGTGTGGGAGGCGGTCTGAGCACAGGTCGTCCCCTCAAGGAAATATTGGAGACAACCCCCCTCTTTCTCACCTACCGTCCACTATATATTTATGCAATACAACGATAACTAACTTAATTATATGATTACCGCTCTACTTATCATCTTTATCGTAGGCTATATAATGATAGCCTCAGAACATGTGTTGCATGTGAATAAAGCCACATTCGCACTCATCATGTGTGGCCTCTTATGGGCCGTCTATTCCCTTTGCAGCCACGATCCAAACATCTCAAGTGAGATGGTGGAAGCTTTGGGTGACACTTGCGAGATTGTCGTGTTCCTTATCGGTGCCATGACAATTGTTGAATTGATCGACCGATATGGAGGATTTCACATTCTCGTAAGTAAGATCCATGCTTCCAATAAGCGCAAACTTATGTGGATTCTTGCTTTAGTGGCTTTTATCCTTTCGGCTGTCCTCGACAACATGACCACTACCATCATCATGGTGATGATGCTCAGACGTATGTTGGCAGATCAAAAGGAACGTTGGACATTTGCATGTATTATAGTGTTGGCAGCTAATGCCGGCGGTGCATGGTCGCCTATCGGTGACATCACTACCATCATGCTCTGGATGAAGAATTATGTCTCCTCCGTCGACCTTATTGTGAATCTCCTTCTCCCTTCACTCATTTCTGTGGTAGTTCCTGTTTTGATTGCAAGTCATTTGATTCCCGCAGCTCCTATGGAACCACTCAACGAACAGGATGAACGTGTCGGCTACCGTATGTCTGATCACCATAAAGGATTGTCAGTGCTCATTCTTATCTGTGGTGTAGCCGGTCTGCTCTTTGTTCCTGTATTCAAAGCCACTACACATCTCGCTCCCTATATGGGCATTCTTCTCTCTCTCGGTGTCCTTTGGCTGCTTACCGAGCTCTTAGTGCGTCATTACAAACTCGATGGAAAAATCGAAGGTCGCGTGTCGCAGGTTATTTCCAAAATCGATATGTCTACCATACTCTTCTTCCTCGGCATCCTTATGGCTGTGGCCGCTCTAAGTCAGGCCGGTATTCTCGGGGAACTGGCAGCATGGCTTAACGTTACTTTCCATGATGTCTACATCATCAACGGCATTATAGGTATTCTTTCCTCAATAGTAGACAATGTTCCACTTGTAGCCGCATGTATGGAGATGTATCCGGTTGCTTCAGATGCAATGGTAGCAGCCTCAAGCGATCCTTCTTACACGGCTTTCTTTGTGGAAGATGGTCTTTTCTGGCACTTGCTAACCTTCTGTGCCGGAGTAGGCGGCAGTATGCTCATCATTGGTTCCGCTGCGGGTGTGGTGGCAATGGGTATTGAGAAGATACCGTTCATGTGGTATCTCCGCCGCATTACATGGCTTGCCCTTATCGGTTATCTTTCCGGTATCGCAATTATATGGCTCGAAACTTTATTCCTCTCGATTTAAGTAAATAATTATTCATCTTTCATTCTAACGAACTGTTAATTTAAACATCTGTTTCAAAATTAACTTAGAATAGGGACACAAAAAATTACGGCTCACCCGATCGGATGAGCCGTAATTTTATTATGTCCTTATTAATTATTTATCACGAAGTGCTTCTTCTTCAGGAGTCATCTCGGGATCGATACCCCAATCCTGGGCAGCGAGACGTTTGTAGTTATTATAGCGCCAGAGTGCGTTAGCCTGAGCTGCTTTAAATAACTCCTCTGCTGAATCAGGCTGCATCTTGAAGAGCGATGCGAAACGAACCTCACCCTTAAGGAAGTCGCTGAACTTGCTCCAATCAGGCTCTTTGCTGTCGAGAGTGAACGGATTCTCACCCTTGAGCTCGTTATCAGGATTATAACGCCACAGATGCCAGTAACCACATTCAACAGCTCTGCGCTCCTCTTCCTGAGCGTGACCCATACCACCCTTAAGACCATGGTTGATACATGGTGAATAAGCGATGATAAGTGACGGGCCATCGTATGCCTCAGCTTCACGGATTGCCTTAAGAGTCTGGGCATTGTCGGCACCCATAGCTACTTGTGCTACATAAACATAACCATAAGTTGTGGCAATCATGCCGAGATCTTTCTTACGGATGCGCTTACCTGCAGCAGCAAACTTAGCGATAGCAGCGATAGGAGTAGATTTGGAAGACTGACCACCGGTATTGGAATAAACCTCTGTGTCAAGCACGAGGAGATTGACATTCTTACCGGAAGCGATGACATGGTCGAGGCCACCGAAACCTATATCGTAGCTTGCACCGTCACCACCGATAATCCACTGGCTTCTCTTAACGAGATAATGACCAAGTGTTACAATCTGCTTGCAGCAGTCGCACTCTGCGGCATTCTTCTCGGCAGCTGCAAGAAGGGCGTCACCTGTCTCACGAGACTTAGCGGCATCCTCACGTGCCTCAAGCCAAGCTGAAGCAAGGGCTTTGAAATCTTCTGGAGCATCGGAAGCAACAATCTTATTGCAGATATCCACAAGACGAGCACGCATCTTCTCGTAAGCGATATGCATACCGAGACCGAATTCGCAGAAATCCTCAAAAAGTGAGTTAGCCCAAGCCGGACCCTGACCATTGGCATTGACTGTATAAGGAGTGGAAGGTACAGAACCTGAATAGATAGAAGAACAACCTGTAGCGTTTGCCACTATCTCACGGTCACCGTAAAGCTGGGTGATAAGCTTAACGTAAGGAGTCTCACCACAACCTGAGCAAGCACCTGAGAACTCAAAGAGAGGAGTTGCGAACTGACTGTTCTTAACGTTAACCTTCACATCAACGAGATTCTGCTTAGAGGATACGTTCTTAACGCAATAATCCCACTTAGCCTGCTGAGCGAGCTGAGTTTCCTCGTGCTTCATTGCGAGAGCCTTCTGGCCCTTCTTACCCGGACAAACCTCGACACAGTTACCGCAACCGAGACAGTCAAGCACATCTACCTGCTGCACAAAACGGCTTCCTGCGGGGAACATCTTGCCGATAACAGGAATTGTCTCATCTTCTTTGAAAGGTGATTTCTCAAGCTCTTCCGGAGTAAGAACGAATGGACGGATGGCAGCGTGAGGACAAACGAATGAACACTTGTTACACTGGATACAGTTCTGAGGATTCCATTCGGGAACAAAAGCGGCTACACCACGTTTTTCGTAAGCTGCCGTGCCCTGAGGCCATGTGCCGTCAGCACAATCTTTGAAAGTTGAAACCGGCAGAAGGTCACCGTCCTGAGCATTGATTGGCATCACTACATTGGTGACAAACTCGGGAGCATCAATTTTCTTGGTTTCCTCATCGGGAAGTTCGGCCCATGCGGGATCTACATCAAGCTTCTTGTATTCGTTACCGCGGTCAACAGCTGCATAGTTCATGTTGACGATATTCTCACCCTTCTTGCCGTATGACTTGACGATGAATTTCTTCATCTGTTCAACTGCCAGGTCAACCGGGATAACCTCGGTGATGCGGAAGAATGCGCTCTGAAGGATAGTGTTGGTGCGGTTACCGAGACCGATTTCCTGAGCTATCTTGGAAGCGTTGATATAATATACGGTAATATTGTTCTTTGCAAAGAGTTTCTTAACCTTGTTGGGAAGATTCTTGGCAAGCTCCTCACCCTCCCAGATCGTATTGAGAAGGAATGTACCGTTGGGCTGAAGTCCACGGCATACATCATACATGTGGAGGTAAGCCTGTACGTGGCAAGCTACAAAGTTGGGAGTCGTAACAAGGTAAGTGGAACGGATAGGCTCATCGCCGAAACGGAGGTGAGAGCAAGTGAAACCACCTGACTTCTTGGAATCGTATGAGAAGTAAGCCTGGCAATATTTATCAGTATTGTCACCGATAATTTTCACAGAGTTTTTGTTGGCACCTACAGTACCGTCAGCACCCAGACCGTAGAATTTTGCCTGGAACATTTTCTCATCGCCTACGCTGATTTCAGGAAGAAGCGGGAGCGACAGATAAGTAACGTCGTCAACTATGCCGAGCGTAAATCCGTTCTTAGGCTCGGGAAGGGCAAGGTTGTCGTAAACTGAAAGTATCTGTGAAGGAGTTGTATCTTTCGAGCTCAGACCGAAACGACCGCCTACGATCAGCGGGGCATTCTCTTTGCCATAGTAGCAGTCTACCACATCAAGATATAAAGGCTCACCCTTTGCACCGGGTTCTTTTGTACGGTCAAGCACAGCAATACGCTTCGCAGTAGCAGGCACAGCGGCGAGGAAATGCTTTGCAGAGAAAGGACGATAGAGATGAACGCTCACAAGACCCACCTTATCTCCCTTTGCACGGAGATAATCGATAGTCTCGCGGATACACTCTGTAACAGAACCCATAGCTATGATAACACGCTCTGCCTCCGGATCGCCATAATAATCGAAGAGACCATAGTTGCGGCCGGTGATCTTCGATATTTCTTTCATATAGTCCTCTACAATAGCCGGAACAGCATCGTAATATGGATTGCAGGCCTCGCGGTGCTGGAAGTATACATCGGGATTCTCAGCCATGCCGCGTGCTACCGGAGCATCAGGATTCAAGGCACGTTTACGGAAATCGGCGAGGGCATCCTGATCGATCAGCGAAGCGAGATCTTCCTGAGCGATAGTCTCGATCTTCTGAATCTCATGAGATGTACGGAAACCGTCGAAGAAGTTCACGAAAGGAACACGACTCTTGATTGTAGCAAGATGTGCCACGGCTGCAAGATCCATAACTTCCTGCACAGAACCTTCGGCCAACATTGCGAAACCTGTCTGACGGGTTGCCATAACGTCCTGATGATCACCGAAGATAGAGAGGGCATGAGATGCGAGAGCACGTGCTGAAACATGGAACACGCAGGGGAGCAATTCACCTGCGATCTTGTACATGTTAGGAATCATCAGCAACAGACCCTGTGATGCGGTATAGGTCGTTGTAAGGGCACCTGCCTGGAGAGAACCGTGTACGGCACCTGCTGCACCGGCCTCACTCTGCATCTCCTGCACGAGCACTGTCTCTCCGAAAATATTCTTCCTGCCGGCGGCTGACCAGTCGTCGACATATTCTGCCATAGTCGACGATGGGGTGATCGGGTAGATAGCGGCCACCTCAGTAAACATATAACTGATGTGGGCAGCTGCCTGATTACCATCGCATGTCAGGAATTGTTTTGCTTTGCTCATAGTAATATAAGTGTTATTAATGTTGGGATAATTGTCGGTCAATATAGCTCGTCACAAAGTCTACTAAGATGTTTTATCCTGTCTCATCAATGGCGGCTATTCTATTACAATTGCAAAGTTAACGATTTCAAATCATTTTTTCAAAATAATCTCAATCTATTTGATACTTAAAAAGCCTTTAACCGTTACAATTCCGGCCAAAGGCTTTGTTATTTGTTGATTTTTGTCGTTCTGCTATTTCAATATAGTGATGCGTCTCTTCTCTCCTTTAAGTTTCTTTCCTGAAATCTTATCGAGCAATGCACCTACTGCATTATCTTTCACGGCTACAAGTGCGTAGTGATCATATACGTTTATCTTGCCTATCTCCGATGAATCAAGATTGCCCTCTTTTATCAAGAATCCGAGAATATCTCCACGTGAAACTTTCTCTCGTTTTCCTCCCCCTACATATAGGGTGACATAACCACTGCGCAGATTAGCACGTCTTGAAGTGTCAATATGCCTCGTGTCGTCAAAATCCACGTATTCCTTTACATCTTCATCCGGACCTATGAGCACATACACATCTCCTTCCGCATCCACACGCGCCGTACGTCCGTTACGGTGGGTATACGCCTCCGGGGTAAGCGGCTGATGATAATGAATCACTGAGGCAACTTTCTCTATATCCAGACCACGGGCCGCTAAATCGGTTGCTATAAGCACAGGTCGGCTACCGTTATTAAACAAAGCCACTGCCGTCTCACGCTCTCTCTGATCCAGCGCACCATGATAAAGCACCGCATCCACCCCGTTTTTCTTGAGATATTCTGCCACACGCTCGGCACTTTCTCTGTGATTTACAAAGATTATGGATTTTTCGGGTGTNGGGTTATTATTAATGTTATGCAGAAGATTAAGAAGTGTCTCAAGTTTATCTTTCCCATCGGAATCCACCCTGTGTATTCTGAGACGTTCTTTAAGAGCTTTATTGTCTCCCACATAATTGAGGGTTACAGGATTGTCAAGATTAAGGAAAGCAGGCAATACATCAGCCTTAGTAGCAGAGGTGAGTATATAACGGCTTACATTCTTCATTCTTTTGACAAGCTTCTCCATCTCTTCCTCAAATCCGAGTTCAAGCGATTTGTCAAACTCATCAAGCACAAGTATTCGCACCGGCAGAAGATCGATATTGCGGCGCACTGCATGATCAAGCAATCTACCCGGAGTAGCCACAATGATATCAGGCACTACCTTCAGACTGTTGACTTCATCTTCTACGTTGTGACCTCCATACAGTGCAAGTATCCTGAAATCTCTTCCCACTTCCTTCATGACCCCTGCAATCTGCATCACAAGTTCTCTCGAGGGGGCGATTACGACACACTGCACTCTACCCGTAGATGGCTTCATAAGTTTCATCACCGGGAGGGTGAAAGCAAGCGTTTTTCCACTGCCTGTAGGCGACAATAGAATTATATCACGTGGTTCAGATGCCTGAGCCATCATCTTGAGCTGCATCTCGTTGAGCTGCTCTATGCCGAGGCGGTCTTTCACCGCCGGTAAAAATTCTTTTTCTCTCATATAATCATAACAATCTTAGACTCTGTTTTGATTATAACTAAGAGATTTGTGACCAGTCGACAGTTCTTGCGAAACGTAGTCTCAGTTCTTGAGCCATTATCCTCGTTGACTCTTCACTCAGGCTAATCACTTCTTCTTTTTCTTGGAGGGGGTCAGCAGGCCCTGAACCGGGTGCAAGCAACTGTGGCGTGCCGCGTAAAACTGCTTTTGCAACCTCCCTTGCCCGTGAAAGAATCTGACCGTCTCGTGCCAGATCAGCAACTTTGAGGTTAAAGGCCAGTCCGCTCTGTTGGGTCCCCTCCATATCCCCGGGGCCCCTTATCTTCATATCGGCTTCCGAAATCAGAAATCCGTCGGTGGTCTCGGTCATGATGTTCAGNCGTTTCTTTGTATCCATACTTGAAGTGGCTTTTCCCATCAAGATACAATAACTCTGGTCTGCCCCTCTTCCTACACGACCTCTGAGCTGATGAAGTTGTGAAAGACCGAACCGCTCCGCGTTTTCTATCACCATCACGGACGCATTGGGGACATTCACACCTACCTCTATCACAGTCGTAGCAACCATTATTCGTGCCTCTCCCCTGACAAATAGATCCATCTGACAATCTTTCTCGGCCGGTTTCATCTTTCCGTGAACGAAACAGACCCTGAAACTCGGGAAAGTATCGCACGTTCGTTCATAACCCTCCTCAAGACTCTTCAAATCAAGTTTATCATTCTCTTCGATAAGGGGATACACGATATATACCTGGCGTCCCTCCTTGAGCTGGGAATATATTAATCGGTCTACCTCATGTCGATTGGAATCATAACGCAGAAGCGTAGTTATCGGCTTGCGTCCCGGAGGTAACTCATCTATGACCGACACTTCCAAATCACCATATACAGTCATGGCTAAAGTGCGTGGTATAGGAGTGGCTGTCATGACAAGCACATGAGGAGCGACCTCGTTTTTCTTCCACATTCGTGCACGTTGCGCCACACCGAAACGATGTTGCTCATCGATCACAACCAGACCAAGCCGATGAAATTTTACAGTATCTTCTATTAAGGCATGGGTCCCGACTATTATGTTGATCTCGCCTGATTCCAATCCGGCATGTATCTCCTTTCGGGCCGCAGTACGGGTACTTCCGGTCAGTAATGCGACTCTTACGCCTACTGGTTCAGCCCATTTCTTTAACGTTTCATAATGCTGAGTAGCAAGGATTTCAGTTGGCGCCATGAGTGCTCCCTGGCAATTGTTATCCACAGCCATCAGCAACGACATGAAGGCTACCATAGTTTTCCCGGAGCCGACATCCCCTTGCAACAACCGATTCATCTGGCGTCCGGTATGCATGTCGGCCCTTATCTCTTTAAGCACCCTTTTCTGGGCACCGGTAAGTGTAAAAGGAAGCACATTATAGAAGAAACCGTTGAATTTCTCTCCGATATTGGTGAAATTATAGCCGGGAATCTTGGCTCCTCGTTCCATAGAGTATCTGAGGATATGAGCTTCTACATAAAACAGCTCCTCAAATTTCATTCTCTCTATAGCCTTCTGAAGCGATCTCGCGTTATCGGGGAAGTGCATCTGTCGCATTGCCTCAGCTATAGGCATAAGGTGATAACGTTCCACCAGCTCCTTCGGTAGCGTCTCGGGCATAGTCGCCATACCCGGATGTTCTAAAAGATTCCCGATAATGGTCTGCACCACTTTCATCGAGAATCCTTTCTTACGCATATTCTCCGTGATGGCGTAGACACCCCTGAAACCGGTAGGTGGCTTGGCCGGATCATAGACCTCAATCTCGGGATGCACCATGGAATAGGCTCCCCTGTAAAAAGATGGTTTACCGAATATTACATACTCGACTCCTGTCTTATAGAAATTCTGAATACTCTGGATTTTGGAAAACCAAACTACCTCCATGAGTTTACGGCCGTCAGAAAAGATGCCTTGCAATCGCTGTTTTGCACCTTCACCCTCTTTATTGAAACTGATAAACTGACCTTTGATCTGGAGCGCAGGCAGATCCGTACCTTCCAGTTCCGCAATGTTGTAAAATCTGCTCCTGTCAATGTGTCGGAATGGAAAATAGTAAAGCAGATCGCGAAATGTCACGATCTCCAGTTCCGCCTTTAAAGTTTTGGCGCGGGCCTCACCCACCCCTTTCAGGTATTTTATATCAGTATCAAAAAAAGTCATCTGTTCAAAAGAACCTCTGCTATTTCCAAATCACCCGGATTGGTCACCTTCATGTTGATCGGACTACCTTGAAACAGCACCGGCCGTCCCCCCGCAGCCTCGTATGCACTTGCATCATCAGAAAAAATAGCATCAGGCTGAAGAGCATAAGCCACTTTAAGCAAATCTGCACGAAACACCTGCGGAGTCTGCACCGCTACATACTCACTTCTGTCAACCGCCTCGCTACCCCGGTCGTTGAGATGCCGCAGAGAATCGGTCACACCAACTGCAGGAACCGCACCACCGGCTTTGCCGGCTGCTTCCCAACCTCGTGTTATCATGTCGACACTCACAAGAGGACGTGCGGCATCATGCACAGCAATCATAGCTTCCGCAGATGAGGGAACTGCGGCTATCCCGTTTTTCACAGAAGCCGTACGCGAACTTCCTCCCGCCACCACTTCATGGTGGAAGCGCTCCTCTTCAGGGAGAGAGAGAAACAGAGTCTGCCACTGTTCAAAAAAACCGGGATGAAGCACTACGCGCAGATGGGTGGTCGGATCCTCATCATGGAAAGCTTTGAGCGACCACCATAGCACCGGACGTCCTTTAAGCTCTCTAAATTGTTTAGGGAGGCCACCGCCTAAGCGAGTGCCCTCCCCTCCTGCAACTATTACTGCATATTTTTCCATAGCGGAAATATTTTTCCGTTGTGGTATTACATATTCATACCGCCATCCACCTGTATTACCTGTCCGGTAACATAGTTTGAAAGGTCAGAGGCAAGGAACGTAGCTACATCAGCGATATCCTCGGGTTTTCCACCGCGACGGAGAGGAATCTTCTTGCACCATTCCTCGCGCACCGAATCAGGAAGAGCGGCTGTCATGGCTGTCTCGATAAATCCGGGAGCGATAGCATTGGCACGTATACCACGTGAACCGACTTCCTGAGCTATACTCTTGGCAAGTGCGATAAGACCGGCTTTCGANGCTGCGTAATTAGCTTGTCCGGCATTGCCGTGCACACCCACAACAGAAGCCATATTGATGATTGAACCTGAACGCTGACGCATCATGATAGGAAGGACAGCATGAATGAAATTGAAAGCTGATTTCAGATTGACAGCGATAACCGCATCCCATTGAGCCTCCGACATACGCATCATAAGACCGTCTTTTGTGATGCCGGCATTATTTACAAGGATATCGATCGAACCGAAATCGTTCTTCACTTCAGCTACAACCTTCTCTGTGTCTTCAAAATTAGCCGCATTAGAAGCGTAAGCCTTACACTTCACGCCATAAGCTTCAATTTCCTCTTTGGTTTTTTCTCCATTCTCATCGATCACAAGATCTGTGAATGCGATATTGGCACCCTCTGAAGCGAATTTAAGGGCGATTGCCTTACCGATACCACGAGCGGCTCCGGTAATCAAGGCTGTCTTTCCTTCAAGCAATTTCATAATATATGGTTGTTGTTAATTGGTTGGCAGTTATATAAATTAAAATTCAACTATAAAGCATCCGCAGGAGTAGCCCCCGCCAAAAACCATCAGAGCCACTTTATCTCCCTTCTTGAACTTATCAAGATTCTCTGCAAACACCAAAGCACACGATGCAGAGCCCGTATTACCTAATGTTTCAATATTGTTAAGGAAATCATCAAGAGGCTTGTCAAGCTGATGAGCTACCTGTGCCACTATACGACGGTTGGCCTGATGTGTTATGAGTTTATTAATATCTTCTATCTTGAGACCGGTGTTTTTAAGAGAGTGACGCAAAGCATAAATCATATATTTGCAGGCATGTATAAACACGTCCCGACCGTCAGGCATTGTAATGCCATCCTCTCCCGGACGCAATTTCACACCCTCCGGACCTTTGCCTATGTCGCCAAGACCTTCGGTGAAGATATCAAGAATCTTGATGTCTTTTTCACTTTGACGCTCTTTGCTTACAAAATAGGCTACGGCTGCATCACCCCAAAGATGACCTGCTTTGGGATCTCTGTCATTACTGTAGTAAGTGTTATGTTCGGTACATATCAGCAATGCTTTGGTGGCTTTGCCGGATGCGAAGTAACCCTCTATAATCTCCAATCCGTTGATAAAAGATGAACAAGCAGCAGAAGCATATACGGCTTTTGCGCCATGTATACCATAATGGCGCTGAGCCACATGGGCCGGAGTAGCAACCGTGTCGTAAGCTGAATAAAAAGCTCCGACAATTAAATCTACTTCCTTAATGTCATAAGGCAGATGTGGCAGCGCATTGTCAATAGCATCTATAGCCATCGTNTCGACATTCTCATCGGCGGCNGCCTTTGAGCGACTCGATATACCGGTGCGCTGGAGAATCCATCCGGGCTCCAAACCGTTAAGCTTCTCAAAATACTCGTTTGTTACTCTTCCTGACGGCACNTAATGCCCTATGGCGTTAATATACATATTNTTNGATTTATATNATGTTCTACTTTTNTCNNATCACCGCTTTTTNATTCCGTTCAATATCAAATCNGAGATATAGTTTTTCANCATCTCCTTNTCNATACCTTCGTCAGACAAAGTGTCACGTATGAACGGCACATCAAGTCCATGTATAGCCTGAGTGATGATGACGGCATAATGATTGAGATTCGGAATATCAAACACCCCCTGTTCAGCTCCCTGTTGCAGAATTTCCCTGAGCATTGCCGTCTCCTTCCGGGTGATGATCTTGCGTGCCCTGTCTACTTTTCTGACGTCCCTGAAGAAGCCTGCACGTAGCGAGCCGTTTCTCGACACTATCTCTTTCATTGTCTCAAACCGACACTCCACATATTCCAGAAGTTTCTCCTCCGGAGTGGTGTCACGTGCCACTATCAATCGCAGACGTGTGAGAAGCTGATCGGTCTCACTCTCTATGACTGCGTTGAAGATTTCCCGTTTGCTGCGGAAGTAAGTATATATGGTGCGCCTACCCTTGTCGGATGCAGAGGCTATATCGTTCATAGTCGTATTCTCGACACCTTTCCTTGCGAAAAGCTGACGGGCGACCTCTATGAATTTATCTCGTGTCTTCAGCACCATGACCGTTTCTTTTGGGTTTATTTTTGACCATCCGGGTTGCCCCGAATTTGCACATCATCCGAATTTTTGAGCAAATTTAGCAATTTTTTTCCATTCTTCCGTTATTTTTTATCAATTAATTATTTTTTGACTTTAAAATCTATTCGACTTCACCTGATTCTCCCTTTTTCTTTCGTGTCAATAATTTGCTGTTATAACAAAAATTAGTAATTTTGTCATTGAGATCATGAGGCCATCATGAATGGATGGCATTTCAACCTTTACATCTGACGTATCATCACGAAAAACGATTTTTTATGTTTGACAAAGAAACCTACATCCAACGCCGCCGTCAGCTCAAGGAACGCGTCGGCAGCGGACTCATCCTTCTTCTCGGAAACGACGAATGTGGATGCAATTATGAAGACAATACCTACGATTTCCGCCAGGACTCTTCTTTCCTTTATTATTTCGGGCTGCCTTTTGCAGGCCTTAATGCAGTAATAGACATTGACAATGACCGTGAGATCATTTTTGGTGACGAGCTTTCAATCGATCATATCGTGTGGATGGGTACACAGCCTACACTACGCGAGAAAGCCCATCTCGTAGGGGTAGACACTGTGCTACCGTCGGCCGAGCTTCGTCCTTATCTCGACAAGGCGCGTAAAGAGGGTAAACCGGTACACTATCTTCCCGTATATCGTCCCGAGCATAACGTCAAGCTTTTCCGTCTCCTCGACGTAGCACCCGGGGCAGAAAAACCTTCAGTCGATCTGATCCGTGCTATAGTTGACATGCGTAACCATAAGTCTCCGGAAGAAATAGTTGAGATTGAACGCGCTTGTGATGTCACTGCCGATATGCATATCGAGGCTATGAAACAGCTCCGACCCGGTATGCATGAGTATGAACTGGCATCAATAATACAAGGGGTAGCCAAATCAAACAACTGTCCTCTTTCATTCCCCATTATCTGCACAATCAACGGTCAAACCTTACATAACCATTATCACGGCAACCTCATCAAACCCGGTGATATGGTGCTCATAGATGCGGGTGCGGAGACTCAGATGGGCTATGCCGGCGACATGTCGTCTACTATATGTGTTGACAAAACTTTCACACCACGTCAGAAATCTATCTATGATATTCAGGTAGCCTCTCACCTCGCAGCTGTGGATATGCTACGCCCGGGTGTGCCATTTGTGGATGTTTATGAGAAATCGGCAGAAGTTATATGTGACGGTCTCAAAGCTCTTGGCATAATGAAAGGTGATGCCAAAGAGGCTGTCAAAGCCGGTGCCCACGCAATGTTCTTCCCCTGCGGTCTCGGCCACATGATGGGGCTTGACGTACACGATATGGAGAATCTCGGTGAAGTCTATGTTGGTTACGACGGTCAACCGAAGAGCACACAATTCGGACGTAAGTCCTTGCGTCTCGGCCGTCCACTCGAAGAGGGTTTCGTTCTTACCATCGAACCGGGCATTTACTTTATCCCGGAACTTATTGACCTTTGGAAAGGTGAAGGAAAATTCAAAGACTTCATCAATTACGAAGAACTTGACAAATGGCGTGACTTCGGTGGTATCCGTAACGAGGAAGATTATCTGATTACCAAAGACGGTGCCCGCCGTTTAGGCAAGAAGATCCCCCTCACCACTGAAGAAGTAGAGGCCTTGCGTTGATTACAAATCTCAACTGAAAAATAGGGTTTGTATTTAACCAGATACAATGCCAACCATATCCACCGTAAACATTCTGATTCATCTAATCAATCAGTCGGAACATAGATAAAAAGTGAGTGCCGCTCCAAAAATAAGCGGCACTCACTTTTTATCTATGTCGACTTTATTATGCAATCGGACAGATTATCAGATAATCATTGTGACCAGGACGTAGGTAAAATGGGCTACTATCGCTGCACAAAGGCCACCTACGGTATGAGCCGCAATCGCTTTGGGGGTGAGCTCACGGAAGCCCATGGAATCAAGCATGGCAGTGTGAGTGCTCAAATAGCCACTCCAACACATACCTATGGCAGTAAACACGGCAATAGCATTGCCATCTATCCAACCCTGGGCTGCAAAGTTGGGCACAAGACCCAGGGCAGCGCCTACAGCACCAAGAGCAGTGATCGGGAAAGCCACGAGATGCGGATCGCTAAAACCGAAAAGCACCTCAAATACTATGTTGACTTTTGAAGCTAACCACGGCAAAAGTTCTATACCCTCATAAGCTGCCCCGGTATATCCTTCAGCGGATGCTCCGAAAGTGAGTATCATAACCAATGTGGAGATGATGAGCACACCGGGAATTATAGCTATACCAACATCCACACCCATTCTGCCNCCGTCAAGAAGNGAATTGAGAATGCGGATAAACATNGACTTTGATTCAACTTTATTCTCTGATTCCTTGATTGCCGCAGCCTCCAGACTAATGGCATCTTCCACTGCAAAAGAGGGGTAAGCCTTTATGATGAAACGTTGCATGAGACGTGTGGATACTATACAACCGCAGAAAGCTCCAAAAAGACCAACCAGAGGTTCTACGTAATATCCCTGACCTACCATAAACACTATCACTAAAAGACCCATTCCAAAAGCCGTCCCGAAATTTGTGAGGGAGATAAACTGATATTTCTTGAAATAACTGCTGAATCTTTTGTCTTGTGCAAGAGAAATAATGGCCGGATTATCGCTGAGAAAAGTCATGGCAGCACCTAAAGCGGCTACACCGGGCAGATTAAACAGAGGTTTCATCAAGGGTCGCAGAATATTCTCGAGAAGTTTGACTACTCCAAACTCCACAAAGAGGCGACCGATAGCACCTGTAACTACACATATACCCATAAGATAAAATACCGTGTTCAACAAAAGATCATGGGCAGTATGCATTATCGTGTTTAACATATTCGGCAAGCCCATTATAGAACCCAGATACCAGAACAGGGCAAGCACAATTACCAGACATGGAAGTCCGGTGGGAATAAACTTATAAAAAGAAAACTTCTTTTTTCTTTCCGGTACTGTAGACTGGTTTTCTTCAGAAGAGGGAGTGGCGATCGAGGGATTGGGAAGATCTTCAGCCACCGGTGAAACCGTTTCTTCAAGTTCCATACAGATGTCAGTTTATTTGATTAATAGTTAATGATTATTTTCTATTTAATGAAAGTATGTTCATATACCATGTCACTCCCACATTACATGTGAAAGTCTTGTTCTGCATCAGATCGGCAGAATTAACATTATTACCCCATGAATAAAATCCTGAAGCATGGAAGCGCAATACATGACGGGCATTGACGAAAGGCATGAATTCCACACCGGCACCCAGCATCTTCAGTTCTGTGCCATTGAGCACTGTAAGATCGGCGTCAGTACCACTCTTATTGACATCGTATGTGAATTTACCATAAACATTCCATTTATCTGTCAGATGATACTGTAGTTCCGCCATCACGGACATATCCTTGAACAGGAAAGTCTGATGTGAGGCAGCACGGTTCATTACGTCAAGCTCAACGTTCACTTTATTGAAAGAAAATTTGTTGCCTAAAGCAAGGTAATTTATGTAATGACCGGGGGCATACTCTATAAGATTGGCAGAATAAATGGGAGTGAAACACCCGTGACTTCCGTTCCACATCAAGTTATAGGCATACATGTTACGATTGGTAGATAGATAGAAAGGACTCTGACAGAACTGAAAAGAAAGTCTGTCGTTTTTAGATACGCTCAATGCTACGGAAGCACCCAGTTCGTAACATGGAATATTATTCCAAAAGACAGAGCATCCGTAAAGATCTATAGGCGCCCGGTCAAATTCCCATCCTCAGAT
>WFLX010014346.1_pt1 | contig 22532 bp, 12 predicted proteins | sample 4967041 | NCBI WGS metagenome assembly WFLX01 (sample SAMN12857096, study PRJNA449069) | gut metagenome | isolation source: stool from male and female vole | host: Microtus ochrogaster | place: USA:Florida | collected 2017
GTCTTCTCGACGCTTTCAGCGTCAGCGTCTCTTTCAGGATATTCAGGTGATGACAGCACAAGGGCTCCACCTCTTCCCATTCCGAACAGAGAAGTTAAACCTTGTAACGCCGATGGTACTACTAACGTGGGAGAGTAGGTAATCGCCGCCTTAAGAAGCCGGATCCTCAAAAAGGGATTCGGCTTTTATTTTATTTGTATCATGGTGTTTGTCTTCTACGCCTTACGAAGCGGAATCGAGTGATTCTGACTTTTTTATTGTGAAGTTTATGAAGCCGACGGCTGGGAAGCCGTCGGAAAGTATTATCTTATTTCGGCATCTTCATCCGAGTCCAAATTGCATCAGGAATTGCTTTCCAAGCCGTACATAAGGCTCCCCATCTTGCATCGATATACTCAGCCCTTGGATGCTTCACAATCGCCTTAATTATCTGTGGAACTACATACTCAAGTGTCATTTCCATGGGATAAGATTTCCCTTCTTCAAGTAGTGGCGTACGTATCCAACCCGGTCTTATATCTGTGAAAGTAATATCAACTTTCTCCTGATGTGCAAGCTGTTCAAGCGCAATCAAATAAGTCTGAGCACATTTCTTAGATGCCGAGTAGGCAGCCATCTCTCCAATTCCATTGGTGCCAGCTNCACTCGTCAATGCAACTATCTGTCCCTTTCTTGCATTATCCCTAAAATATACGTAGGACGCACTTACCATCCGTGCAAAACCTGCTGCATTCGTAGCTATGACTTCAGCTTCCCGATTCGGATCAAGAGTCGGATTCGAGTAACCAATTCCAGCTACATGAAAATAGATGTCCATACCTCCCATTTTCTCAATCAGCTCTTCCATTTTCTTTGGCCCATCGTTATCTGTGACATCAATAGCCTCATATTCAACAAATTCAGGATATTTCTCTTTCAATGCTTTCAACTCTGTTGTATGCCGTGCAGCCAATCCTACTCTAACTCCTCTCGAAGCTAAAGCCTCAGCTACCGCAAGTCCTATGCCGGAAGAGGCTCCCATTATCAATATTCTTTTCATAAGTTGTTTTATTAATGTTATATAAGTCTAAACATTTGAAAAATAGTAAATGTTAATCACAACACTTTAAAAATTAATACTTATCAGGAGAGGTCTGACTTCCTCGAAAATGAAATTTCATTCTTTTAGCAAGTGAATTTCAATCTTAACTGAAGTAGGCTATATTATAGGATCAATAATAGCTATTGGATGATTAATTCTATTTTATAACATCTAATTGAATCTGAGGCGATCAGTTCATGACGACTTCGTTTTAATCCTGAAAGCCAAATAATCTCATTGTCTGATTTGCGGACTATGACCCTCAGTTGAGACTTAGACATTCTATCCAGTCGGGCGTCGCTTATTATATCACTCACAAGGCGACTCCCACGCATTCCTAATGGCAACATGCGGTCTCCTTTCTGGGGTTTACGTATAATATAATTAGTTAAATCTGATGGCAAATATACTATATTATGGGAGGGATTAGCTTTTATTTCTGATAGAGTTGCAGATGTAATTATCATTTCTGTACATGAAAATTGAGGTTCTGTTATCCCATGGTTAATGTCATTTATTCTTAGTCGATCTCTTTCTAATATTGCTTNNTATCTTNCAGACAATTTCCATGTTCGCTCTCTGAAANNTTTTGAAAGAGCCTCCATTATCTCTTCCGCAGTCTTTGAATTGCCTCTAAATGGCTCAATAAACCTCAGGATAGTTCCTATTGTGACTCCTTCTGAATAAACCATTAGGACATCTGTTTCAGGACATAACTCACGTAACTGTCTTTTATAGAAATCCTCAATAATCTTCGATTCCTCTTTCATTATTGCTACAGTCTTAGACACGGATTTCCTTGCTCCTGGCCATTTGCTTTCAATTAGTGTCAATATATCACGACGAATGAAATTGCGTCGATATTCACTTGAAAGATTGCTTGAGTCAATTATAAAGGGTATTCCTAAAATCTTTAGATACTTTTCGATTTCCTTCCTACTTATCTCAAGCAGCGGACGTATTACCTTACCATTATCCTCCTCCATTCCTTTCAGTCCTCTGCTTCCACTCCCTCTCAATAGATTGAGAAATAAGGTCTCTATATCGTCGTCAGCATTATGTGCAACCGCAATTCTATCAAATCCTTCCTTCTCCATAATTCGAAAGAAATCGGCATATCTAAGCTCTCTACAAGCCATCTCGATGCTGATATCTGGATGTTCTTTTATGTATGCTTTGACATCATATTCTAAAGAATGAAGTTTAACCCCAAGTCCTTTACATAGGTTGGTTGTAAATTCAGAATCCCGATTGCTTTCATTCCCCCTAAGATGAAAATTACAATTCACAGCCTCAATCCTTAACCCAATACGTTTACTCACCCGACTGCAAGCTGTCAACAAAGCCACACTATCCGCCCCTCCGCTTACCGCAACCAAAATACTTCCAATACCCTTCTCCAAGAAGATCTTCTCCACCCGTCTCTCAAACCCTCTAACCATCCTCTCCATATTTTCTTAAATAATAATCATAAATCTCTTTTCTTAATGCCTCTAATCACACTAATCTTTACTCTCTAAATAACATTATAGAGAAAGCCACACCATCGTCATGGTGCGGCTTTACATTGATCTTTAATGATACCTTCCGCTTCTTACTTCTTGCTGCGGTTGCCATAACGGCTGCGGAATTTATCGACACGACCTGCAGTGTCGACGAGTTTCTGCTTACCGGTGAAGAATGGGTGAGAGCTGCTTGTGATTTCAAGCTTTACGAGAGGATACGTCTTTCCGTCGATTTCGATTGTCTCACGTGAAGCCACTGTAGAGCGTGTGATGAAGACTTCGTCGTTTGACATGTCTTTGAATGCAACTTCGCGGTAGCTTGAAGGATGNATGTCTTTTTTCATTTTAATTTTCTGCNGTTAATTATTTGTTCTTTTGTCTCGACAGGTCGCGATCCCATCGAATTGGCGATGCAAAATTACAAAAAAATTGCGACCTGAGCAAATATTTCAACTCCTTTTTGATTATGATGCAAGGAAAAGGATTAATAACTGGGCTACTATGACTCTCATAAACATTGTAAGCGGATAGACTGTAGAATATGCTACTGCGGGGGCATCATTATTCGCGACTTTGTTAGCGTATGCAAGTGCAGGTGGATCAGTATAATTTCCGCTCAGCATACCAATGATTGTCAAATAATTCATCTTGTATTTCCCTCGAGCTATGATTCCCACTACCAATAGCGGTATAAANGTGATGATGAGACNATATCNAACCCACATGGCACCTCTTACATTGAAGACAGTAGCTGCGNAGTCTTTACCGGNTGCTATACCAACTGATGCAAGGAAAAGGCAGATACCGATCTCTCGGAGAAGGAGATTTGCCGAAGAATTNNTATATGTTACANGATGAAACTTTGTGCNGTATGCACTTATTATGATGGCTNCNACAAGAGGTNCTCCNGCAAGACCAAGTTTCATAGGTACTGACATTCCTGGTAATAAAAATGGAATACTACCAACTATTATACCTAAGAAAATTCCAAGGAACATCGTGAAAAGATTTGGCTCATTAAGACGTTTCATGGAGTTTCCAAGACGATCTCCAAGACGCTCAATATCTTCCGGCTTTCCCACAACGGTAAGCCGGTCGCCTATTTGGAGTCGCAGATTAGCTGTCGCAAGAAGGTCAACCCCTGCACGAGTCACACGAGTGACATTGAGTTTGTAACCCATTCTCAAACGAAGGCTCCCAAGCTTGACTCCGTTATAGTCTGTCTTTGTCACAAGAATCTTACGTGAAACTACCGGACCTTGTACCATTTCCCATTTTTTCTCTACTTGAGGACCGATGAAACGGTTGAATGTTTCTTCGTCTTGAACAGAGCATACAAGAAGAACAAGGTCTCCTAATTCCAAAGTATCGGANGAAGTCGGTATCATGACTGTTCCATCTGGCTTTTCTATTCGAGAAACTACAAAGTTAGCATTGATGATAGTATGGATCTTACGGATATCAAGTCCAGCCATAAGCTCATTTGTCACCTTGTATGTGACCACATGAGGAGCAAGCTGAGAATCTTTGGTTTCATTCTCNACCTCTTCTATTTCTTTTTTNACGTCTATCTTGAAGAAAACTTTNATAAGAANTAGGNAAACTATGATACCTACTACTCCNAGAGGATAAGCAGCTGCGTAGCCCATCGCCATGTCTTGCGAAACGGTGCTTGCATTCTCATTGATTTGCAAGACTGTCTGTTGTGCTGCACCAAGCCCGGGTGTATTTGTCACAGCGCCACTCATGATACCAACCATCTCTGGAAGTGAAGTCTGTCCGGATTCNCCTCCTTGAATGTAGAAAATNGCGACAGCTATGATGGCATTAAGTAACACTCCTGAGACTGCAAGCATGTTCATCTTTATTCCTCCTTCTTTGAAAGAAGAAAAAAATCCAGGACCTACTTGCATACCTATAGAGAATATGAATAGTATAAGACCAAAGTCGCGAAGAAAATGCAAGATATCATGATGCACNATNTAGCCGAAATGTCCAAGAAGGATTCCGACAAAGAGCACGAAGGTTACACCAAGAGACACACCACAGATCTTAAGCTTGCCCAAATAAATACCGGCAAATATTACAAAACTATAAAGCATTACCGCCGACGCGAGCGACATGTTGCCAGGCGATAAAAGTTCAATCAACCATTCCATTTATGGTCATTTTTATTATTAGAATCTAATTACTAAAGAAACTCAAAAAGAGGAGAAAAGTTACCAGCCGGGATTTCCCGGCTGGTAATAGAGGATGTTATTCGTATTCTATGAGGTCTTGGTTAGTGCCCACTACATCTCCATTCTGAACGAGAACTTGTTTTACAATGCCATCGATCTCTGATGATAGGTCATTTTCCATCTTCATGGCTTCGTATACAATTACCTTTTGTCCGGCTTTTACCTTATCTCCAGGTTTTACATCTATTTCTATAACAGTGCCACCCATCGGCTCCTTCAAGGTAGGCCCCGTCACTGGATCATACTGAGAGTTATTTTGTAATTCAGCTTCTTCCAAAGCTGCTGCAGCTGCATTGGCTTCTTCAAATTCAACTTTTCTCTTATTCTTTAGGAAGCCTGTGGCAACAGCAGGAAGAAGTTCAAGAAGCAGATATTCCTCTTCATTTTGAGCGAGCTTGACGCCTCCAAATTCTTCGAGTACTGGATTATCTGGAGCCTTGAACTGACTTACATCGTAAGGATGTTCAATGGGACTGCCGGTGATTTGCTCTCGGAATGCCGGGTCGATTTCTACAGGTGTCTTACCGTATTCACCCTTCACAAGGCCCACAAACTGATTATTCTTATTAGAATAATCAGGAGCACCTTTACGTCGGTCGAGAGCAAGAGCAACAGCTTGTGAACCTACGATCTGACTTGTAGGAGTAACAAGAGGAACAAGTCCTGCGTCTCGACGCACTTTCGGGATAAGTGCCATTGCCTCATCGAGAACATCCTCTGCGTGGAGTGCACGTAAATTGGCCACCATATTAGAATACATACCACCAGGAACTTCTGCATTCTTAACAAGTTCATTTGGTTTTGGGAATCCGAAATAGGCTTCTATTTTATGGCAAGCATCAAGAAGTTCTTCTTCGCGATTGTTTGTAGCAGCTTCAATGGCGCGGTCGAATTCTGCATTTATTTCAGAGGGCATAGCTGCATAAGCCTCGTCAAAATCTTTTGGCCACTTATCTTTGTTAAGGTCGAAGGATGCCAGACTCTGGCGAGCCTCAACGAGAGCTTTACGAATCTTAGCTACTGCATCCATATTGACTTCAAGCTCTATTCCCAGTTTTTGGCAGAATATCCAAATTAGCTCAATCGCAGGAGCTGCAGATCCACCGCCAAACCACCAAATGTTAGTGTCAACAATATCCACTCCCTTGATGATTGCTGTGAGTACAGATGCTAATCCATAGCCGGGAGTACAATGAGTATGGAAATCAACGGGAACTTTAAGAGCTTGCTTCAATTTTGGCATGAGACTGAAGATACGGCTTGGATTTACAAGNCCCGCCATATCTTTTAGAGTGATCATCTTTGCTCCGATACGTTCCATCTCTTTAGCTTTCTCTACGAAATAGTCGTCAGTAAAGATAAGTACTGGTGCTTCTGGTTTTTCATTCCCACCAAATAGGCGAGCAAAGAAACCTTTTTTTACGGGCTCTTTTGGTTCTTCTTTTGGATCTACTGTATAGCAAACAGCGGCATCAGCAATACCTCCAAGATCATTGATCATCTTGATGGAATCTTTGATATTGTTGATGTCGTTGAGAGCATCGAAAATTCGCATTACGTTAAGACCATTCTTGATTGCTTCCTTGTAAAATCCTTCCAGTACACTATTGGGATATGGTACATATCCGAAGAGGTTACGGCCACGGGAGAGTGCACTCAGTAGAGAGATGCCCTTCATGTATTCAGAACAAGCGCGAAGNCGGTCCCAAGGACTTTCTCCAAGATATCTCATCACAGNGTCGGGGACTGCTCCACCCCATACTTCCATGATGTAAAATTTGGCATCCTGATAGAGAGGGAGACGTTTGTCGGTGTTTTCCAGCATAAGGCGCGTTGCGAACAGCCACTGCAGCCCGTCGCGGAGAGTGAGGTCTCTTACTTTTAGCGTCTTTGCCATAGAAGTAAATTTAAGGGTTATTTATAATATATTATGTTTTGCATTTGACGTTATACGGAATTAGTCAGTCGAAGATACCTTCCACAGATTCAGTTTGGACTTCCACTTCTCCACTTTCCCAATGCTCTCCGCTGCATGCATCGAATGAGGCAGGGAATTCAAATTTTGAATCCTGACTATAAGGAAGGGTCTTGTCGGCATATACCTTTTGCATATAAAGACCATATACTGGAAGAGCTGCGCGCGCTCCTTGTCCAAGAGCCATAGTATTAAAGTGGATATACCGTTCATCTCCACCTACCCAAACTCCGGTCACAAGGTCTGGAGTGAATCCCATAAACCAGCTGTCGGAGTTGGAGTTGGTCGTACCAGTCTTACCGCCCATCTGAGCAGAGATGCCGTAACGGCTACGAAGACTTGCGCCGGTGCCGCTTTCTACTACGCTCATCAGCATGGAGAGGATTTTCCAATAAGACTGTTCATTTGTCACTTCAGTTCGATGGGGAGTGGCATTGTATATAAGGTTGCCTTGGTTGTCCTCAATTCGGGTGACAAATACTGGATCCGTCCGTATACCTTTATTAGCAAATGTGGTGTATGCTCCTACCATATCGCGCACTGGAACATCAACTGTTCCAAGACAAAGCGGCATGTATGCCTCAATATGACCTGTAAGACCGAACACCCTCATCTTATTAGCCAAGTTGATTGGCTTCAGTTCGTTCACAAGGCGAGCAGATATCCAGTTGTTAGAGTTTGTAAGCGCCCAATGAAGTGTCACCATTTCTCCAACATGTCCTCCGCCACTATTTCTCGGACTCCAACCGTTAAAAGTGGGTTGAGTGTTGAGGAAGTGAGAACAGGGAGTGAAATCCTGTTCCATTGCGAGAGTATAGAGGAACGGCTTGGCTGTAGATCCTATCTGCCTCTTACCACGACTTACCATATCATATTGGAACCATTGGAAATCGGGACCACCTACGTATGCTTTCACGTTTCCTGTATGTGGATCCATACTCATCACTCCAGTACGAAGTATAGATTTCATATAGAGGAGGGAGTCTCTTGGAGTCATTGTGACTGTTTTACTACCAGGGACAGTCTTGCCATTCTCATCTTTAACGTATGCAAAAACTTCCATCTCAATCGGAGTATTAAAAGCGGCATCAATCTCTTCTTGCGAGTGTCCTGCAAGTTTCATCACGCGATAGCGTTCACTTTGGCGAATGGCATTACGTATGAGTTGTTCTACTCCTTTGGTAGATAGCTCTTCCTGATTGGTAGTATAGGGACCATTTTTCTGGCCTTTCTTTTCTTGGAAGAAAGCAGGTTGCAATGTCTCTCCAAGATGTTTCCTAACCGCCTCTTCAGCATATTCCTGCATGCGAAGGTCTATGGTGGAGTAAATCTTTAGTCCATCAGTATACAAGTTATAATATGTTCCATCAGGCTTCGGGTTTTTCTCAATCCAACCATAAAGAGGATTTTCTTCCCATTGAGTAGAATCGGTATTATAATTACCCATTGCAATGTCGTAAGCCATTTTGTTGGAATACTTAGATTTATCAGGACATTCCGGTTTTTTTGCGGTCATTAACCTTCTTATCTCCTCACGAAGGTAGGGAGCTGTTCCAACTTTATGGTCAACCTTATGATAATCAAGTCCGAGCGGAAGATTTTTGAGGGAGTCGCATTCTTCCTTGGAAATCTTACCGTCTTTCTGCATTTGCTCAAGCACTACATTACGTCGGTTGAGTGTGCGTTCTCCATGCCTAAGAGGATTGAAGTAGCTTGGATTCTTGAGCATTCCGACGAGCATGGCGGCTTCTTCACACTTTAAGTCGCCTGGTTCTTTTCCGAAATATACGTTGGCTGCGGTCTTGATACCAACAGCATTATTAAGAAAGTCGAAGCGATTTAGATACATGTTGAGGATCTCATCCTTTGTATAGAATCTCTCCAGTTTAAGTGCAATCATCCATTCTATAGGTTTTTGCATAGCACGTTTCAACATGTTTGAACTTGGTTGAGAATAAAGTTGTTTTGCGAGCTGCTGGGTTATTGTAGATGCGCCACCACTTGATTTATCACCCATCATTATGGTTTTAATCATGGTGCGTCCGAGGGCCATAAAGTCGATACCTGAATGAGATTCAAAGCGAACATCTTCTGTGGCAATCAGAGCATCGATTACATACGGTGATAGGGCATCGTAGTCGGTGTAGACACGATTACCCGCTCCCGCAAAATAGCGCCCAAGTTCTGTTGTACCATCAGAGGCATAAACTACACTTGCAAGTTTATCATGAGGATCCTCAAGTTCTTCTATCGGTGGCATATATCCAATGACCCCATTATATACAAGAAGCATGAAGATGGCAATGCATCCTCCCAATGCGAGAAAAACAATCCACATCCATTTGATGATTAGGCTTGCCCGGATCTTGTGAACGGGCTTTTTTTCTTCCGTCATCAATAATATGTCATCATCAGTCGTATGATTCTTTCTTCGATTTTTGAATATGTTCATGTGCGATACACTTCTATTTTAATCTGCAAATATAGTGATTTTAGTTGATATAGCAATAAAAAAAAAGATATTTAACGATTTTAATATTCAAATTAAGTATTCTAAAGTTGATGTTTAATGAATTATGGGTTTAAAATTTTTCATTGAAAGGAGAATCACTTTTGTATTCTTATTTAAAAGAATATTGAATTAATAAATTTTTTGACATGAAACTTTGTCAATTGGATGAGATTGATTAAATTTGCACTATGAGTAAAGATTATGATAATGATTCCATAGAGGATATCTTTACGAGGTTTCTTTCAGCAGGGAAATTTCGTAAGACTCCTGAACGGTTTGCTATCTTGCGCAAAGCCCTTGATATGAATTCTCATTTCGAGGTGGATGCTCTGCATATTGCCATTGAGAAAGATGGGTATCATGTCAGTCGTGCTACAGTCTATAATACTGTAGAGCTTCTCAATCAAGCTGGGATACTCCGAAAAAATGCTTTCGGACAGAATCCGGCTATTTATGAGGTGAATCGGGATAACCATATTCATTTGATATGTAAAAGGTGTGGGAAAATCCGGGAGATTGAGAATCCTCATATAGCATCCCAAGTGATGCAGCTTAATCCCGGCAACTTTCTGCCAGACAGTTATTCCATAACCCTTTATGGAATATGTGGAGAATGCTCCTTAAAAGATTAAAGATTAAAGATATAATAATCAGTTAAAAGCTAATATCATGGCTAAAGTAAAACCATTCAAGGGAGTNCGCCCCCCTCGCCATTTAGTGGAGGAAGTGGCATCGCGTCCGTATGACGTTCTTAACTCCGAAGAAGCACGTAAGGAGGCTGAAGGAAATGAAAAATCTCTTTATCACATCATCAAACCAGAGATTGATTTCGAACCTGGTTTCGATGAGNATNATNCNGATGTCTATNACAAAGCTGTGGAAAACTTCATGAATTTTCAGGAGAAGGGATGGCTTGTGCAAGATGAAAAGGAAAATTACTACATCTATGCTCAGACAATGGATGGGAGGACTCAATACGGTTTTGTAGTTGGAGCTTGGGTCGACGACTACATGAAAGGACGAATCAAGNAACATGAGCTAACACGACGCGACAAAGAAGAGGACAGAATGNAGCATGTTCGTTNCAACNATGCTAACATAGNGCCCGTANTCTNTGCTTTCCCTGANAATGAGANTCTTGAGCAGATAATAAGGGATGTTACCAAAGGAGAACCGGAGTATGATTTTGTAGCCCCTGATGGCTTCGGACATACCTTCTGGGTGATAGACGATGAGGCAACCATTGAAGCTATCACTAAGGAATTTGAGAAGATACCGTCTCTATATATAGCTGATGGGCATCATCGAAGCGCTGCTGCAGCTCTTGTGGGCAATGAGAAAGCTCAAAACAATCCTGAACACAAAGGAGATGAAGAATACAACTATTTCATGGCAGTTGCTTTTCCTGCTTCTCATTTACGTATTATTGACTACAATCGTGTAGTGAAAGACCTTAATGGATTANGCGAAGATGAATTTCTTGCNAAGATAGCTGAAAACTTTATAGTTGAAGATAAGGGGACAGATGTCTACCATCCTCAGGGTCTCCATAACTTTGCGCTATATTTAGGTGGAAAGTGGTATTCGCTTACTGCTAAAGAGGGTACATACGATGATACCGATCCGATCGGAGTCCTTGACGTGACCGTTTCTTCTAACCTTATATTGCGAGATATCCTTGGTATCACTGACCTTAGAAGTGATAAGCGTATTGACTTTGTAGGAGGAATCCGCGGACTTGAGGAGTTGCAGCGAAGGGTTGACAATGGAGAGATGAAGATGGCGCTTGCGCTTTATCCAGTCACTATGGATCAGTTGATTGCAATAGCTGACAGTGGCAACATCATGCCCCCAAAGACAACATGGTTTGAGCCTAAGTTAAGGTCGGGTCTTGTGATTCATAAACTTGATTAATAGTGATTTATATAATTAGATTAAGGTAATTAATATAATTATCGTTGTTCCCTTGAGTGTAGTACACTTAAGGGAATTTTTATATTAATTATTTGTGTTTTAAACAATTAAAAGGACGTACGAAACGTACGTCCCTACAGGGAATTGGGTGTGTCGGGACCCTCTTCTAAAATTAGCGGTTTGATTCTGCTATCCAAGCGGCCAGGCCGGCGTTGAAGCTGTCGGCTTCAATAAGGCTCTCCAGCGGTAGGTGGATACGATAGCGCCAATAGTGCTGTGAGTTAGCAGGGATATTAATGAGTTCATCGTGTGGATTGTCGCGTCGAAGTTGACTATCTGTACTTAGCCAGTCTTGAAGTGGCAGTATGCAGAGCATGGATGGAGACTTCAGATGTAGGTCTACGATTTTGCTGCAAATCCAAGGTTCGGCATAGAATGGTGCTTGACCTGGTTCTCTGAGCACATAATTAAAGAATCTTTGGGTAGCAGCTGGATCCTGTTCCCACCACGCACGTATGCCGTCCATATCGTGAGTTGAAGTGGTGCAAACACTGTAATATGGATAATTCCAGGTCTCACCGAATTCAACCTTAGGATCTTTAGGCATACGTTGGATTTCTAGAGAAAGAATGTGCAAGCGACGCATTACTTCCGGCACGCAATCTGGAATCATACCGAGGTCTTCAGCACAGGTGAGCATACCAGTAGAATCAAGGAGAGGTGGAAGTTTCCACATTGCCTTGCCATACCAGAAGTCATTCATTCTGTGATAGAAGAAGTCATTATAAAGACGGTTGAAGCACCAACGTTCGTAGTCTGTAAGAGCGCGGAACTGATATGTGAACTGAGCGGAGATTCTGGGGTGGTAGTGACCCTTTTGATATGGATCTTCTATAAAGAGTACGTCGTCAATCAGTCCCATGATCGCATTTTTGATACGAGTGTTCTTCTCATCGGGAGCAAGACGAGAGAAATGGTCAACGACTTTTCTCTGATTATCAACAAATTCTTTCAATTTATAGCGACCGGCGCTAATTTCTTCAAGATATTCGTGTTTCACTTCGTCGGTATATTCGCCAAAGAAGTCTCCGAGCACCCATTCCATAATATATGGGTTTGCTTGAATATCAGGATTGATCCAGAAATCATAGTTGTTTTTAAGTTCTTCCGGGGAGAAGGGGAGAGCTGGATTGAAATATCCAAGAAGCCCATGTACAGCATTCATTGGAATTTGCCAGATACGGAAGAAACCAAGGATATGGTCAATTCGGTATGCGTCGAAATATTCAGCCATTTTCTGGAANCNNCGTTTCCNCCAGAGGAATCCGTCTTTCGCCATCTCNTCCCAGTTATATGTTGGGAATCCCCAGTTTTGTCCGAGAATTGAAAAATCATCCGGTGGGGCTCCGGCTTGGCAGTCCATATTGAATAAGCGAGGATCTTTCCAAGCGTCTACACTCTCACGGCCTATACCAATAGGAATGTCACCCTTAAGTACGATTCCATGCTGATGGGCATAGTCGCGCACCTCTCTCAATTGCCGGTCGAGATGATACTGCACATAGTAGTAAAATAGTATCTCGTCGAGATGATCAGCAATAAATTGCTCAACTTTCTCTTCATTATAGATGGCATATTCGCCCCACAGGGAATTATTAGCAGTATGGAAATGGTCGCGCAATACTGACCAAGCTGCGTAAGAACGAAGCCAGTATTCGTTTTTGTTTACAAATGCTTTATATTCAGCAGTTTCACGTGTAGCCTTACCTTGCTCGGCATATATTTCATGAAGATAAGCATTTTTGAGATTGTTAACTGCTTCATAATCAATTTGTGGCAAAGAATTGAGTTTGGCAATTTCTGCTGTATAGTAGTCACGTCGTTCCTTATCCTTAATAGCACCTACACCTTTCAGGCGAAGATACATAGGATGAAGTGCGAATGTAGAGTTTGCGCTGTATGGATAAGAGTCGGTCCATGTACCAGTCTTAGTNGTATCGTTTATGGGNAGAACTTGAATAATCTTCTGTCGTGTCTTCACACACCAATCTACCATCTTCTTGATATCGTAGAAGTCGCCTACACCTGCATCATCATTTGAGCGGAGAGAAAAAACAGGAATAGCAGTACCGGCCCCCTTCCAAGTCTTCCTTGGATTAACGAAACGAAGTCCATCGAAAATGAGAGCAGTTCCTTTTGTTTTTGGGAAGAAGTCGAGTCTACGATTGTCGCGGCCTTCCCAATCGACAACCTTACGCGTTTTTTTGTCAAGAATGACAAACTTGTATTCGAAAGGAAGTTTTACATCTTTCATGTCAAGCAACACTTCCCAAATAGGGTAGTGGGCATCGTTGAAAGTAAGAGCTTTCTCGGGATTCCAGCTACCAAGAGCTCTCGGTTCTCCACAGATAGCAAGCACCTCGTCGGGTTTCACCATTGGAGCTGTGACCTTAAATAGAATTGCGTTAGGTTTTGCAGAAATAGGTTGGTCACGGAAGTTGCGGCTCAGCATGCCGTCGACAAATGCGGAAGAATAATAAGGTTTGTCATCCGGGACATCTTGCCAGTAAGCGTGAATATCGAATGAAACAATGTCCTTTCCTACATTGAAGCGGTGAGGCGCACCCCATTCTTCACGCCATTGTTTTCCTTCAGCTTTTACGATGAAGCGGTAAGTGAAACTCTTCACTGAATCTGGAATATCGAAAGATATGGTCCAGATATCAGGGGCAGTCATTTCAAGCAAAGAAGCTTTCAATGGGTCGTCGCCACCAAGTTGTGGAATAGAACCACAGATATAGACAGCTTCACCCCATTGGGTATGGTAGTCGATATGGATCTTAATTCTCATGGCTTTTTGAGTTTTTCAGGTTTTCAGAATACAAGTTAAGTTAACCGCAGCGAGAACTACCGCAGTTGGTGCATCGAAGGCATCCTTCTTGATAAACAAGTGACTCGGCACCACAGTTCGGACATTTTCCANTTTCTACAGTGCCGTNAGGCACATATTTTTTCAAGGCGCGCTCCACCCCATTTTTCCACGTGTTAATGCTGTTGGAGTCAAGTTCCAATCCCTGAACGAGTTTTATCACTTGATCGATAGGCATGCCATATCGAAGTACACCTGAAATTAATTTTGCATAATNCCAGAATTCAGGTTTAAATTTNTCGCTCAATCCTTCGATTGTGNTCTTGTATCCGCGTTTATTGATGAATTGGAAGTCATAACGTTTGCGTCCATCCGGAAGCACTTGCTTAATGATCTTTCCGCGGTTGATGCTCTTAGGACAGAAAATTCCATCCTCGTCATCTGCGAGACCTGTGAATATTTCGTAAGGTTTTCCGTCGACAAGGCCAACGAAAGCAATCCATTTCTCTTTATTGTTTTGGAATCTCACAACATCAGCTTCAAGTTCCATAGGGCGTTTAGCCACATGGTCGGGAGTATGGATGAGAGAAGGCTTTTGTTCCTCCTTTTTCTTCACAGCTTCGAGCACATTGTTTCGGGAGCCGTCGCGGTAGACAGTGCATCCTNTGCATCCGGCTTTCCAAGCTTGCATATNTAGTTCGCCGACAAGTTCTTCAGATNCATCGGAAGGAAGGTTGATAGTCACAGAGATAGAATGGTCGACCCATTTTTGTACTGACCCTTGCATCCGGACCTTCTCCATCCAGTCAATATCATTGGAAGTGGCCTTATAGTAAGGGGATTGTTTAACAAGCTCATCCACTTCTTCTTGAGACATATTCTTTTTTGGTTCTAAGCCATTGATACGCATCCATTCGATAAATTTAGGGTGATATACGAGGAATTCTTCGTAAGCTTCACCCACTTCATCAACGAAATCCACATTCACATTCTGATCTCCGGGAACGATCTTGCGACGACGTTTATAAACGGGTAGGAAAACGGGTTCGAGTCCAGAAGTGGTTTGAGTCATAAGAGAGGTTGTGCCCGTTGGGGCAATTGTGAGGCATGCTATGTTTCGTCGGCCATATTTCACCATTCTGTCATAGAGGTCAGGATCTTCTTCTTTGAGGCGTAAGATGAAAGGATTGTTCTTTTCGCGTTCAGGATCGTATATTTCAAAAGCACCACGTTCTTTAGCAGCTTCGACAGAAGCTGAATAATATGCCAGGGCAAGTTGTTTGTGTACCTCTGTTGAGAATGCAGTTGCCTCGGGAGTTCCATAACGAAGTCCGAGGGCAGCCAGCATATCACCTTCGCCCGTTGTTCCGCAACCGGTGCGACGTCCGAGAAGGGTTTTATCCCGGATTTTTTCCCAAAGATGAAGTTCTGTGAATTTCACTTCCTCAGTTTCCGGATCTTTCTTTATTTTGGAAATAATTTGGTCAATCTTTTCCATTTCGAGATCGATTATATCATCCATTATCCTTTGAGCCTTCGCAACATGGTTTTTGAAGAGTTCAAAGTCGAATGAAGCTTCAGGAGTGAACGGATTTTTCACATAGCTATAGAGGTTGATGGCCGTCAAGCGGCAGCTATCGTAGGGGCAAAGAGGAATTTCACCACAAGGATTTGTTGAAATTGTCTCAAAACCAAGGTCGTCATAGCAATCGGGCACACTCTCCTTGATAATAGTGTCCCAGAAGAGGACACCTGGCTCGGCACTTTTCCAAGCGTTGTGAACGATCTTTTTCCATAAGGCAGTTGCGTCAATTTCGCGTGAGAAAATAGGATCGTTGGAATTGACCGGGAATTTCTGGACGTATGGAGTGCCACTTTCAGCGCAAAGCATGAAAGTGTCGTCAATTCTAACAGAAACATTGGCACCTGTGACTTTCCCTTGCTCCATCTTAGCATCAATGAAACCTTCGGAATCGGGATGCTTTATGCTGACAGTAAGCATCAGGGCACCGCGACGTCCGTCTTGTGCAACCTCACGGGTAGAATTGCTATATCGTTCCATGAAAGGCACGAGTCCAGTAGAAGTGATAGCGGAATTTTTAACAGGAGTTCCTTTGGGACGTAGGTGACTGAGGTCGTGACCAACACCGCCACGGCGTTTCATGAGTTGTACCTGCTCTTCATCTTCGCGAATGATACCACCATAGGAGTCAGGGTGTCCGTCAAGACCTATTACAAAACAATTAGAGAGGGAACCGACTTGGAAATTATTACCTATACCAGCCATAGGGCTACCTTGCGGAACGATGTATCGGAAATCTTTGATCACATCATATATTTCCTCTTCACTCATAGGGTTAGGGTATTTGTTTTCAATCCGTGCAATTTCCGATGCGATACGATGGTGCATATCGTCGGGAGTCCGTTCATATAGGTTACCGTAAGAATCTTTCAGTGCGTACTTGCTTGCCCAAACGCGAGCGGCAAGTTCGTCGCCATTGAAATACTCGAGGGCACCTTGGTAAGCCTCATCACTGGTGTATCGTTTTGCGTGGTCAGACATAGGGTTAAAAGTGTAATGTTGTTCAATATTTGTTGCAAAGTTCGTAAAAAATTTCCAAAAAACATAAACATTTTGGAATGAAATTTTTTGAAAATTTCTTAAAAGTGAATGTAATTATATATGAGATAATAGGAAATTAAATTTATTTACATAAAAAGTTTTCTATATTTATACTGGCTGACGTAGGAGCCGTTCAATGTGGTTCAAATAAAAAGTAACGCCCCTCCGGGGCTTGATAAAGAAGGGTACATATCTCCCCCGAGCTTACGCTCAGGGTTAACAAGATTGGCAGCCCTCCGGGCTTATTTGAACGGAATTGCACGAGCCGTGCGTCTCTACGAGTTGCTGGTAAGGAGTCAGTTAAGGAGGGCATGGAGGCGGTCTTCGTCGAGGATTGTGTAGATAAGTTTGCCGTTTGGTGTAAGGGATGGGTCAGGGAGCGACATCAGTTGACCGACAATGTTTTCCATTTCTGCTGGGGTCAATCGTCGTCCGCGCGTGATAGCTGCACTTCGGGCCATTATCAGAGCCATTCGCTCCATAATGTCTTCGATGGGATTGGTAGTGGTGCCAAAGGAGTCGGATTCCTCTCTAACAGATTCAAGGATTCTGAGGACTGTCTCTTTAGCATCGCTTTGGCTAATCATAGTTGGGACTGCAGCTATTTGCCATTTGTTGTCTTCTTCATATTCAAGAGAGAAACCAATAGCTGTAAGCTCTTGCTGAATTCGGGCGAGAGCATCCTGCTGTTCGAAATCAAGAGAGATTGTCTCAGGGAAAAGTACACGTTGGCTCGTCACCTCCATGCGACGAACATTTCTGAGGCAATCCTCATAAAGGATTTTTAAGTGAGCACGATGTTGGTCGATTATCATAACTCCACTTCGAGAAGTTGTGATAATGTACTTATCTGCATACTGAAAGCATTCCTTTCCAGGAAGTTTTATGTTTTCGTCAATAGAAGGGAGAACTCCCTCTATGGGACTCTTTCCACGAGCAGATTCTTCCTGACGATTCATAAACCGGTTGTAAAGGGTATCCCAATTACGTACGTTGCTCGATTTTTCTTGTCGGTTATAATAATTTGACCCCGGGTAAAAGTTAGAAGTTTGAAATCCATCCGATGTAAATTGCAGGTTGGAAGATTGGTTCATTTCAAACGGATTGTAGTCGGAAGGTACTTCTATTTCAGGGTTTTCGGGACCATTTTCAGAAGTGGGTTGAACCGGAACGAGATCTGTATCGAAGTCAATTTGAGGAGTAGCTGCAAATTTTCCGAGAGCAGCCTTAATACTGGCACCCAATATACTCAGAATTTCCTTTTCTCTTTCAAGTTTAACTTCATTCTTGCTTGGATGGATATTGATGTCAATTTCAGACGGATCGACTTGAATCTTTACAAAATAGCAAGGTTGGGTATCTGTAGCGATGAGATTATCGAAGCAACCTGTTATGACCTTGTGCATCTTTAGATGGTTGATGTGGCGTCCGTTGGCAATCAGATGCCAGAGAGCATTCCTACGACGGGCATATTCCGGGCGAGAAACATATCCATGAATCTTAACCAGATCAGTATCTACGTCAATTGGAATCAACTGCATATTAAGGTTATTTTTCCAAATATCGTTGATACGTTGTAGCATACTTCCAGGCCGAAGGTCAATAACTCTTGCACCAGTGTCGATGCTAATGCGGAGGTTATTGTTGACAAGAGCCATACGTTCAAATTCACGCATTATGTGTCCAAGTTCGCCCGCATCTGATTTTAGAAATTTGCGACGTGCAGGGAGATTGAAAAATAGATTACGTACACTTATCGATGTGCCTTTGTCGCACATATAGGGTTCCTGAGATTCTACATTAGACCCATATATAATAATCTTAGTTCCCATTTGAGCGTCTTCGGTGCGAGTACGTAGCTCCACTTGCGATATAGCGCAAATTGACGGCAGGGCCTCACCACGGAACCCCATAGTATGCAGAGAAAAGAGGTCTTCAGCAGATCTAATCTTAGAAGTAGCATGGCGTTCAAAGGCCATTCGAGCATCCGTCTCAGACATCCCCTTTCCATTATCGACCACTTGTATCAAAGTCTTCCCGGCATCCTTTATAAAAATCTTAATGTCTGTGGCTCCTGCATCAGCGGCGTTTTCCACCAGTTCCTTTATGACAGAAGCTGGCCTCTGGATAACTTCTCCAGCTGCAATCTGATTGGCTACTGAGTCGGGTAAGAGTCTGATTAGATCCATTATTNNTTATATAATTTTCGCAGGCGAAANTTANNGGTTNAGGGGTTAAGGGGTTAAGGGNTTTAAAGGNTTAAGGGGTTAAGAGGTTAAGGGGTTTATTGGTTTAGGGGGGATTATTCGGAAAAGTATTGTTCAAGGGGTTCTGGAACTTCACCTAATTCGTCATCCCATCTGGTCACTCCGTCTATGATGACTCGTCTTGGACGTATAGCGTCGAGCCAACGGAAATTGGGGAGGTATTTCTGAGCCTTCTTTACGAGGAAAAGGGGAGTAGTGTTGCCCGTCACTTCCGGCCACATCTTTATCTTTTCTACCTGTCGATTTTTTAAATCAACTGTCATGTAGCTGCTCTCTGCATCAACAAGTTTGTTGAAAGATGAGTCATTCTCCATTGGGAGCATAATGACCTGGACGTTTCCATCAACATAAAGCCGCTTCAAATAATCATCTTCAAACCAGGCTTCCATTTTCTTGCCGGAAAGCTGATTGTAGAAGTCTTCGTCGACATATTCAGCCATAAATCCTGATTTAGGNAGCAGCGCATGGTCGACAGTGGAGTCGTTGAAATGAAGGATTATCTCTTCTCCATTAACTTGGCGTTCACCATTCCACACAACGGGCTTGCGCTTCATATACATAAGCGAATCATTTTCATAAATTTCTAAAGTATCTGCAACTCCTTGGATGTCTTGATTGAAAAATCTTGCTCTTGGATATGCCTTTGCTACGTGATAGTCTCGGATTTCCTTTATTAACATTTCGATCTCTTCTTCGGCCGGCTTATGTGGCTCTTCTGCTGGTATATTCTTTTTTAGAGATGGAAGCTTAGGGATACTGTCTGAGATATCAGAGACATCAGAGTTATTAGAGATATTTGAGTTGTCAGAGGAGTCAGTGTCATCGGAGTTTTCTGAGATCTGTGTGTTCTCAGAGATCTCAAAATTCTCAGAATTGTCAATGACTTCATTAGATATAGGAATAATATCCGGAATCTCAAAGGACCCTATGCTATCTTGAATCTCAAAGGAGCTTGTGCTGTCTGGAATTTCAGATAGGTTGATGCTATCTGAAATTTCGATGCTATCTAAAAGTTGCGGGATAGAAGAAATGTCGGAGATTTCATCGGGNGAAATAGGGGTATGCTCCTCTTTTATGATGNCAAGCATAGAGGAGAGTANGCCTTTCATCTCTTCTTTTGAAATNGGATCGAGCCATTCTTCTTCCTCATTGAAAGTCCATTCAAGATATTCAAAGTCAGATGCATTGAAAGGTTCTCGGACAAATCTTTCAGGATAGAACTTAGGAACTCTTATAGTATCTTGTCGGATATATGTGAAAATAGAGTCGGCTCTAAGGAAAAGTGTGTCGGGACGTGAGTATTCCTTCAATAATGGGTATTCTGTAGCAAAAGCCTCTTTTGTGGAGTCGTTATACATTCCGAATCCACTTATCAGAATAATTTTACTGGCAGTATCCGTAATGACAGTAGGTTGCCCTAACTTAGTGATATCGCGGTATTGATAAGCACGGCTTATCCTTGTGGCATTATCATATACGATGGAGTCGCCTTCGAGGGTAGTGGCACGCCCGAGGGAATCCTTGTGAATGATGATTGAGCGATGGATCATGTCAAGGTTTCCTGTCTGGGTATTATACCAACCCTTGCTGGTGTATATAGTGTCGTTAGGACCGTAGATATCTGTAGGACTATCAATGCGGGCCATGTGAGTGCCGGTATTGTAGTAAAGGGTATCGCTATAAAGAGAGAAGTTGTCTTTGTGATTGATAAGCTCTACATCATAGAAGAACTCAGCATCTTTAGTTCGGCTATTGTACTGTCCGAAAATAGAAGTAAGGGTATTGACATCATCCTTTAGCAAACCACCACAGCCATAGAACCCAATTTCGAGGTCAACGTCATAGTCGAGGGTATCGGTAAGAAGTTCACCGCTCGGATCTTTGAGCCGGACTTTAGGTTCGGAAGGTCCGTTGGTGAGTTTTGCGAGTCGAGCATCTCCGTTGTAGTNGNGTTNNTCAGCCNAAACGNATNGAGTGTCCCCCTGTTCCANGCGGATGTGTCCGAAAGCGTCCATAGAATTTATTTCCGGATAATAATAAGCAGAGTCGCAGAACATCCAAAGGGAGCCTTGACGGAACTTGACATTACCTGTCACAACTTGTTTTTCGGTAGTATCGTTCCAAGCAGGTTGCAATTTATATAGGCTATCCGCATACTCGAGAAACACCTTGTCGCTCTGATATCTGTTTTGAGACGGGATTTCAGGTTTAATTGGACGAGTAGGAGCGGGGCGAGTATATGTCTCTTCTTTTTTCTGAGTAGCTTTTTTCTTGACTTGCTGAGCATACGCACAGAAAGCTATGTTGCCGAAAAATATCAGCAACATCATNCCNATAANTCCNANAANNNCNTTTTGATANCGAGTCATTTACTTCTCTGCCTTCTCTTTCTCCCATCCTTCGTATTGGAAATCGCAGTTATTCCAACCCTCGGAAATGTGCACGTATGTGTCTTTGATTTTCTTCTCCACCCAATCTTTTATAATCTGCTCTTTGGTGTAGTTTTCATACATGCGCTTAAGCATATTGTAATCCTCCGCAAGATTGGCAGAATGTCCCGGTATACGAGATTGAAGCCTAACCATAACAGCCACTTCCTGATTTCTTTTAGGGTCGGTCATTACGAAAGGTTGGCTGATATCACCGGGTTGCATATTTTCGATTCGTTGAGCAATTTCGGGAGGCAAATCTTGCATCTCGAATCGGGTGGTGCCGAATCGTTCACTATACTGATTGGCGTTGATCATAAGACCTTTATTGTATCTGGAATCCTTGTCTTGACTGATGTATTTTACACTTTCGTCAAAAGTGTAGCGACCGGCAGCTATTTCCTTCCTGACAGAATCAAGACGCATAGTTGCATCACGTAGGTCTTTTTCATTTACTTTTGGACGGAGCAGAATGTGACGCACGTTCACTTCATCTCCTTTTCTGTCAATAAACTGGATTATGTGGAAGCCAAATTCAGTCTCAACAATACGGCTCACTTTCTTAGGATCATTGAGATTAAAAGCGACATTTGCAAACTCAGGGACGTATGTAGAGCGGGTTGCATAACCGAGTTCCCCCCCCTTTGGAGCACTACCCGTATCCTCGCTATAGAAAACAGCGAGAGTAGAGAATTCAGCCTCTCCTTTATTGACACGGTCAGTGAAATCGCGAAGACGAGCCTTCACGTCTTCAATCTCTTGTTTAGGGATGATAGGATTGAGCTGCATAAGCTGCACTTCTACCTGCATTGGAACGTATGGAATGCTATCGGCGGGAAGTTTTGCGTAATATTTCTTCACATCATTAGGGGTAGCTTTGACATTTTTTGTAAGATTATCTTGCACGGTCTCCTTAATGTAGCTTGCCTTCATTTTTTCCATGACCTCATCTCGAAGAGAATTCCAAGGTTTTCGGAAGTATTCCTCAACTTTCTCCCTGCTTCCGAGTCCTTTTACGAAATTATTGAGTTGCATCTCAACTCTTGGGGAAAGGCTGCTGATTGGAGGTTCAATGGTGTCGAGTTTCCCTTGGTGGAGATAAAGTTTTTCCACAGCG
>WFLX010051996.1_pt1 | contig 22506 bp, 18 predicted proteins | sample 4967041 | NCBI WGS metagenome assembly WFLX01 (sample SAMN12857096, study PRJNA449069) | gut metagenome | isolation source: stool from male and female vole | host: Microtus ochrogaster | place: USA:Florida | collected 2017
TTGCTTCCTAAACTTGCTGATTATTTTAATATCAGTATTGATAAATTGATGGGATATGAACCTCAAATGACACGGGAGGAAATACGGAAGATTTATAGCCAGCTATCTAAGGAATTTGTTTCACAACCGATAGAACAGGTACTTGAACATTGCCGTCAGATTACCCAAAAATATTTTTCTTGTTTTCCGCTTTTATATCAAATTGGCAGTTTGTATGTCAATTATGGAGTCATGGCTGGGGAAAAGGAGAAGATCAAAATAATTTATGAGGACGCTAAGGAACTGTTTGAACGTGTCAAAACAGGAACTGACGATATTGATTTAGCAAAGCAGGCATTGAATATGGAAGCCCTGTGTATGTTATCACTTAACCGTCCAAACGATGTGCTGGATTTATTGGGGCAACCAGATTTTTCCATGACGGCACCAGAACCATTATTGGCTTCTGCATATCAGCAGCTTGGAAAATATAAAGAAGCAAAGGGCATTTTACAAATAGGGGTTTATTATCATATGATTGTGATGATGAATTTGTTTTCAATTTATCTGGGACTGTGCCTTGATGATAAAGAGCGTTTCGGTGAAACATATCAAAAAGCGATTCATATAGCAGACACGTTCCAGCTTGAAAAATTGCATCCGAGTATTCTTTTAAGTTTTTATTTTACAGCTTCACAGGGATATATGAAGCTGGGGGATACAGAAAAAGCACTTGATACGCTGGAGCAATACACGTTTTTGGCAACCAGCAATATATATCCGTTACATTTACATGGCGATAAATTTTTTGATTTAGTGGATAATTGGTTAGAGAATACTCTTGCGCTTGGAGATGTTCTTCCACGAGATTCTGATACAATCCGGGAAAATATCTTAAAATCAATAGAAAACAGTAAGATTTTTCTTCCGCTTCAAAATAACCCGCGTTTTCAAAATATGATTCAGAAATTAAAAACAATCACCACGAAATGAGTATGACAAGGAGCTTTTTATTATGATCCGTAAACTTATGAAAAATATCCNTGGTGAAAANTTCACCNAAAATAATGCAAANCTGGCAAGTGTAAATTNGGGAATTATTNTTTTAATGTTCTTGNTTTCGGGTATTATGNTNTTCTTTTTACCGGAACAAATACCGATACTTCATAATGGGNCAACCGAATACCCGATTCCTACTACNTTAGGAGTTTGGCTCNTTCCGATTCATTGCATTGATTATTAACATTTCTTTTATAAAGCAAAACCGATTGTCAAAGATGAANAGTATTATTTTTGCTGTACTTTTTGTGGCTATGATAGCTTTCTATATTAGTTTCATGTAAAAAAATGTTTATAGTATAATGCACCGGGAGGTATCATTATGAAACATAGAATACTCATTATTGAAGATGATGTTGTTATACAGGCGCAGTTAGGGAATTTATTGACTGGAAATGGATATGAAACGGAAGCCGTAAATGACTTTCCAATTGCTATGGAGCAGGTGAAATCGTTTCAGCCCCATCTAATCCTTCTGGACATAAAATTGCCGGGAAACGATGGTTTTTCGGTGTGCTCACAAATACGTACTTTTTCCAATGTTCCGATCATTTTCGTTACAAGCTGCAATACAGATATGGATGAACTGAACAGTATCATGCTGGGAGGAGATGCATTTGTTGCAAAACCATATAACACGGCGATTCTTCTGGCAAAAATAGCATCTTTACTAAAAAGGGCATATCCTGTAACAGAGCAGGAAGTATTGTCCTGCAATGGGCTCAACCTGCATTTAGAGAACAGCAAAATAGAGTATGCAGGACAGCAGGCCGACTTAACAAAAAATGAACTGAAAATATTGTACTATCTGTTCAAACATGCCGGAACAATCTGTACCCGTGCAGATATTGTGGAGTATTTATGGGATAACCGACTTTATGTGGATGATAATGCTTTAAGCGTCAATATAGGCAGAATCCGTGATAAGCTGTCTTCCATTGGAGTGACGGATCTTATCAAAACAAAGCATCGGCAGGGATACACCATATGAACAGAAAACTTTATTGGAAACAGAAATTGCCAATTATGTTCCTCAATTTCCTCTGCATGATTGGACTGGCTATATTCTTAGGCGTGACCGGGAACAGTTTCGACAGCATTTTTCTCATTCTGCTTATCTGGATTGTCATTTTGGCAGTCTATCTTGTGATATCTTATTACAGCAGAAAGGTGCAGATGGAAAAGCTGCTGAATCTTGCAGAACAGTTAGCGGAACGCTATCTGCTTTCCGAGGTAATGGAAAAGCCGGAACGTGCTGATGATCAGGTATATTACCGACTTCTGAAACTAGCAGGAAAATCTATGCTGGAACAGGTAAACGAAGTCAGAAGGGAACGAGCAGAATATAAAGAATATGTGGAGCAGTGGGTACATGAGATCAAGACACCGATTACCGCAATGAAACTACTCTGTGAAAATGCTCATTCACAGGAAGCAAAGGAATTATTGGTGGAGCTTGAGAAAGTAAACCGCTATACAGAACAGGCACTCTATTATGCCCGGAGCGAACATACAGAAAAAGACTATTCTGTACGGGAAATCCGTCTGTTTGATGTGGTTCATCAGTCAATCGCAGAAAATAAGTATCTGCTTTTGCAAAACGGCGTTGGGATTGATCTGCAGGAAATGGAAGAAGGGCATTCCACTTTTGTTTACTCTGATGAAAAGTGGCTATGCTTTATTCTGAACCAGCTTATTGTCAATTCCGTCAAATACCAGGCGGAGAATCCGGTGCTGAGATTCTATACTGAGCGTCAGGGCAATCAGGTTATCCTGTGTGTGCAGGATAATGGGATTGGGATAGATGCCGGCGACCTGCCCCGTATCTTTGAAAAAGGCTTTACCGGACAAAACGGCAGAAAAGCAGTGCATAGTTCCACAGGCATGGGTCTGTACCTGTGCAAACGGTTATGTGATAAATTGGGGATTGGGATTTGCGCCGATTCTAAAGGCAGCGGCACTACCATCCGGCTTATCTTTCAAATCAACGACTTTATTCAGCGAGTGCAGGACTGAAAATCCTGCACTTCTTACATTTTTGTTAGAACTTTGTAAGAAAACTTGATACAAATAGCGGCCAATTTCACTTACAATAAAGATGTACAAACGGCAGCCAACGAGGTGAATGATTATGAAAGAAATTCTAAGATTGGAGCATATCCAGAAATTTTATGGGAATCAGGGAAATCTTACAAAGGCGATAAATGACATTAGTTTTTCGGTAGAAAACGGGGAGTTTGTAGGCATTATGGGAGCTTCCGGCTCTGGCAAGACGACACTGCTGAACTGCATCTCTACGATTGATACGGTCAGCGCAGGCCATATCTATTTGGACGGAACGGATGTGACGGAAATAAAGGAGAAAGAGCTGGCACGGTTCCGTAGGGAAAACCTTGGTTTTGTCTTTCAGGATTTTAACCTGCTGGATACACTGACGGTTTCAGAAAATATTGCATTGGCTCTTACGATTAACAAAGTGCCACAAGAGCAAATTGAGGGTAAGGTAAATGCGATGGCGGAAAACCTCAATATTATGGATATTTTGGACAAATACCCCTATCAGGTGTCAGGCGGNCAAANGCAACGCTGCGCCTGTGCCAGAGCCATCATTAATAAGCCGAANCTGATCCTGGCGGATGAACCTACCGGAGCANTAGACAGCCATTCGGCACAGATGCTGCTCAGTACCATGCAGAGCATTAATAAGCAGCTTNCAGCTACCATTCTCATGGTAACACATGATGCCTTTTCGGCAAGTTATGCGAACCGGATTTTGTTTTTACGGGATGGCATGATCTTTACCGAAATACTGAAAGGTCAGGATTCCCGAAAAGTATTTTTCGACAAAATCCTGGACGTTCTCACCATGATGGGAGGAGGGCAGACAGATGTATGCTAAATTGGTTTTTAGAAATGCAAAGCGTTCAGCACAGGATTATTTGATATATGTTGTCACCATGACAATTTGTGTCATGCTGTTCTATGCGTTCCTGTCCATTACAAGCAAATATTATAATCCCGATGTTGGGACAGCGTATGATTTTACTTTAGTAAGCGATGGATTGAAAATAGCGATTTGTGCAGTGACCTTGCTATTATTATTTTTGATACGCTATGTGAACAACTATATGCTGCGGAGGAAGCAAAAGGAGTTCGCCATTCAATCTGTCATGGGAATGGAACAAAAGACCATTGCATGGATATTCTTTGCAGAAACCTTTTTAATGGGAGTAGTATCCATCATTATTGGCATTTTTTTAGGTGTATTCTGCTCGCAATTTATAACGGGTATGTTGTTATCTGCCTATGGGCGGGATTACAAATTATCTTGGACATTTTTTCCAGATACAGTTATTCTGACAATATGCTTTTTCTCATTCAGTCTTTTGGTTGTGGGGTTACTGAATGTCCGCACAATACGAAGAATAAAAATCATTGATATGCTGTATGCAGATAAGCAGAATGATCCACATATCAAAAAAAGCCGCTATATGCCTGTAATCTCTCTTTTTTATACTATTTTTCTCCTATTTGCGGTAGCTACGGGAATATCGAAAGTATATTTTTATTCGGACCCTCGTTTTCCTGTCCCCGTACATATCATGTTTTGGGGAAATATCATTGCTCCGGCAGCATCTTTTCTTTTAAGTGTTGTATGGTGTGCTGTGCATAAGAAATGGAGTTTCAACCGATATGTCCCTGCTGCCGCCATACTTTCACTTATCAATATTGGATTTGCTGCAAGTGTTCCTGTCATTCAAAACAAATATATGCTTGCAGGCGGCTCAGGTACACTTAACAGCTATTTGATGTTCCTGCTTGTTTATGTAATCTTTTGGATTTGTTGTACGATTTATTTAGCAAGTAATCTGCTTTTTGAATGGAAAGAAAAATTCCCCAAACGTAAATATCGGGGAACTAATCTGTTTTTCTTCGGACAGATCATTTCAAAGCTGAATACCACTTCTAAAACAATGATGTTGATCTGCCTGACATTGGTGTTATCTGTATTTCTGTTTGTGGCAGCTCCAGCATTAACAGGGTGGGCTTCGGGGTATTTAGAGATACGTTCTGTGTATGATGTTCAAATCAGCTCACGCTACAATACTGTGTACGAGATCGAGGACTTNCCAAAAGACAATTATGAGCTTGTCACTTCTTTTCTTGACGAGAAGGATATTGCAGTGGCTTATGATTGTACTTTCAACTTATACTTACCTAATCGAAAGGATTTCCATAATCGGGTTAAATNGAATTTTCCCATTGTGGCAATATCGCTTTCTGACTATAACGCTTTGCGGGAAATGCTTGGATATGAGCAGATTTCCTTAAATGAGGGAGAATTTACAACCCAATGGCAGACAGTGGCAACCGAGGAAGAACGAACTGAATTTTTAAGCAATCATACTGTTATTTCAACAGATATGGGTACCTTAAGTCTTGCGGAAAATGCTTATTACTTGGAAGCAATTGGTCAAACTGTTTATAATTCGTACACAAATGTGATATATGTCTTCCCGGATCGCATTTGCAACGATTTACTTTCCGTTATGCGAAACCGGTATGTGAAAACAAAAAACACAATACCGTATCATGAAGCAATCTCTCTTGAAACCGCTTTTGCGCAAAAATATCCCGAAATGCCGGACAATGGAAATGGAGTTCAATACTATATCAGAACGAGTACNNAACAAATCAATAGTACAANCGCCGGGAACTTTATTTTACAAGCGACTTTTGTTTATAGTGCGGTGGTTTTAATGGTTATCTGTCTTACTATTCTTTCTTTGCAGCAGCTTTTAGACGCAGCCCATTATAAATACCGCTTTGGTGTACTTCGCATGCTCGGCGTAGATCGGCATGAAGCAGAACACCTGATTTTGAAGCAATTAGCGGTATGGTTTGGTTTGCCGATTGCTATTGCAACTTTTGTATCCATCATCGTCGTTGCATACTTCTTTGAAACAATATCAGCACAAATTTCTGCCTATATAGGTACAGGTGCTTTGTTGACACAAGTAGGAGTTACGGTTTGCATTCTTGTCTTATTACTAATATGTTATTTTATCAGCACATGGATACTGTTCCAGAAAGCAGTAACTGAATAAAAATTATCTGCAACCCGTGATGTGTGCGACTTTTTGCGGCAGTCTATTGACCATGTGAGCGGGGGTATCTCAAACGCAGCAAAGCTGCGTTGGGAGAAGCAGATGCCAGGTCGGTCAAGGGGAAGCTGAGGGAAATAGGCTAATATGCAAATACTTTTCACCCTAGGTTCCGGGAATAGCTGCAGGTAAAATAAAGAATCTGGTATTTTTCCGTCAGCATCTCCAAAAAATCTTTGCAGGCGGCGACCTTCTTATCATCCAGATTGGCAAAGGGGTCATCCATGATAAGCACAGGGGCTTCCTCCTGATACATAGCGTCCACAAGGGCAATTCGTAGGCAAACGCCAATCAAATCCCGGTATCCGGCGCTGAAAACAACCGTATCCCTTTGCTTTCCGTACTCTTCTGCCGTAATCACCCCATGGGCATCTACATGAAAATGGTCTGCTGCACTTTGGGCAATCATTTTATAGTATTTTTGAAAACCCTGAAGTATGGGGTCTGCGTATTTGGCAGTCATGGCTTCCTTTGCCATACTCAATTTCAAGCGCGCTTGTAAGATATGCCAATGCCTTTGCTGCTCTTCCGCCTGTAAAGCCTTTAATTCATCCAGCCTTATGCAGGTTTCTTCCCACTCGTCATACTCTCTCTGAAGATTCTCCAGCCTGCTATTATACTCCCGTATGATGTTCTGAACCTTTTCCGTCTCCTCCGTAAGCTGCTGCATCCGATGGCTCAGTTCTTCCGGTCCGGGCAAGTCTTCCCCGGCTTGCATTTCACTCAAGAGCGCAATATCATTGTTCTCCTCAAATTGGGCAAGCTCCTCCCCGGCATCCGTCAAGGCATTTGCAGCATTCTGATAGCGGTCCGCCAAATCTCGGATATCACTGATTTGCATAGAGAGGGTTTTGTCAGGCTGATAGGTCGTGGACTTGTACCCTTCGGATACATATCCGTATTTCTCCAAGAAAGCCATCACGGACTGCTCTATTTGGGCATATTCATTCTGTGCCTCCCTGAGATTTGCCTGTTTCTCCCTTAAAATGTCATACTTCTCTGCTTTCGTTTTCAATTCATACAAAGAATCAACAAATTTAGGCTCCNNAGNCTCCNTGCCATAGGTTCCCNAAAANGCTTCCAGAGNTTGGCGCNAACCGTCCAAATTCTCCNCCTTTTTGCTTTCNTCCNCCCTCTGGAACTTTTTCNTTAAAGCGAAATACTCCNCTGCTTCTNCGGTAATTTCCTGCAAAAGGGCGGACACGGTATACTCGTCNAAAACTTTGNCGTGAGCTGCCAGATAATACGCTGTTTCCGCATCAGTTCTTTCGATAAATTCCGCATCTTCCTCTATNGTTTGCTGCAAACTCTCAATCTCCNGTGATTGCATGGACTGTGGTGCCTGCTCTGAAAATTCCGTCTCTTTCGATTTCGTCTCTCCCTGACCAAAAACCAACCCGCACACAGCCAAAATAACGCCTGCTGCAAGCAGGGGCAATCCCACCTTCAAGGATACTGCTGCCGCCAATACAATACCTGTCACCCCAAACGAAAGTCCCAAAAATAATAGGAGAATTTTCAGAGTATTCCAGGATTTTGCTTTCCCGGAAGCCTTGCTCTCCATAGATGCTTTTGCATCCATGGAGGCTTTCAGGGCGGTAAGGGCGGCACGGTTGGAGGGCAGAGCCGCCTTCTTTGTATTTCTTTGATTCCATTTTGCCACAATGGCAGTGATATTCTCTGACTCCTCGCTAAAGTAAGGCTCTAATTCTTTCAGCCGCGCCAGCTCGGCGGGGCTTACCTGTTCTGCCCGATATTCCTGACTGACACATCTAAGCTCCTCTGCCTCCTGCAGCTTTTCCTGAATGCTTTCTGCAGACGGCGCACCCTCCCCAAAGGATGTCTCCAAAGCGGACAACTCCGCCTCCTCCTTTGCAGAAATTTGATATAGCTGCACCCTCTCCTGCAATTTCTCCATCTCACGGCATTGAAGGATGCTTTCCTTGATTTCCGGCAGAGCAGGAATATCCTTGGGAAATTCATTTCTCAGTTTTTCTTCCGCTTCTTTTTTTGTGGAAAGATTTTTCTTAAGCCTGTCCCATTCCGACTTCTTGGCAAGAGCAGACTGCATAGCGGAAACTCTGATCTGTTGCTCTTTCGTTTCCTGCATTTTATTTTTCAGGTCTTGCAGNGCTTNCTCNTGCCCATGGAGGTACTGCTGNCATTGGTTGATACTNTCCAAAATGCCCTCTCCTCCCGCAGCCAGCCTTTCGCNTACGGCAATCTCCTCTTTTCTTTTGGCCAGAGAGCCGCTTGCCCTATCGGGATTTAATTTATTGATTATCTCCGTCAGTCTGGCGTTTGCTGCTTCAAAATTGTTTAAATCATTGGAATTGTCCGCCAGATTTCCAATCTTTGCATTGATGTCATCCGTGGCAGAGGTTTCACATTCCTTCTGCCCGATAAAAACGGTTCTCTGAAAAGATTCTTTGTTTATCTTAAAAATCTCTTCTCCTATCCGGTTACTGTATTCCTTGGAGGGAAGATTGGTTTTTACATCCCGAAGTTCAAACTCATCTCTGGCTTCCTTATCCTGAAAAATTCGGGAAATCTGATACACCTTTCCCTGTATTTCAAAGACAAGCTGTCCCCCGAAAATGCCTCCCTGCCACGGCATATATCTCTTGCGCTCGTTTTCTTCCAAACTTCTTTTCCTTTCGCCCTCAAAACCATAAAACATGGCTTGGATAAAGGCGGCAAGGGTGCTTTTTCCCCATCCGTTTTCCTCACAGAGCGGATTGACTCCATGGGAAAAATTTATGGAATAATCGTGAAATTTTCCAAAATTTTCAATATGACAGGACAAAATTCTCATACTACCTCCTCTCCGGCAAGCGCCTGCAGGCCATAGCGAATGATGATTTTTTTATCCTCTTCCGAAATGGAAGCATCCGCCATCACCTGCCGCACATACTCACCCTTTAAGGATTCGTCAAGCAGATAGTCGTTAATATCTATTTTTAACATGGTTTCATCATACACTTTTACAAAGTAAAAATGAGATTTAAATCGAGATTGAAAATAAGNAATATCTNTTTCGCACNCTACATCCNGCATACCTTTGAGCACAATTTNCANCAGACTGTTATTTTCGCANCCCGCCTCCTGCAGCNCAGTTTCCGCTTTTTCTACCATTTCCGCCGTGGTTTCACAGCCCGTTACATCCACATTGATTGTATACAATTTGCGCTGGGCAAAGGGGACAAAGGTATGGATATACCGTCCGCTCTTTTCCTCAATGTCAAGCATCACAAAGCCATGCTCGCCGCATTCGTCAAAGCCCCTGCCCTCCAGACAGCCCGCATAGCAGTATTCCGCTCTTGCATCTAGTTTTTCTTTTTTATATGTATGGATGTGTCCCAGAGCCAGATAGTCGATTCCTTTATTTCTTAATGCCTTGAGCTGAATGATTTCCGCCTTGTCCTTTATGGCGCTCTTTACTTCCTGCCCATGCAGCATTACAATATTGAACTTTTCGGCATCCGTCACCAGCATATGATACGCCGATTCTGCGTTTTCTGCAGACAGCTCCAAACCCCAAATCTGCACCTTGCCCTGCGCCTCCTCATAGGCAGTCCACTGAGAGCCAAACAGTTTGAGATTTTCAGGAATTTCCTCCAAGCCGGAGAGAAAATTATCATTATCGTGATTGCCTTTTAAATAATAGAAATTTATCTCCGGATGGCTTGAGATATGATGTAAAACGGTATTTTTTGTGGTTGCGGAAATATTTTTCGTATCAAACATATCCCCCGCTATCAAAATAGCTGCAACCTGATTCTGCGCGGCATACTCCACCATTCTCCCGAAAGTATGCAGGATTTCCCCCTTCCTTTCCTTTGCACTCTCTTTATCCAAGTTTGCACTCATCTTAGAATCCAAGTGCAAATCCGCACAATGAATAATCTTCATATTCCGCTCCGTTTCTTTATCTTTTAGGTAAACAAATTACTAATTGCAACTTTCATGTCTAGCATATGATTTTATTTTGTCATTGTCAATATGGGGGCAATTTTTCAAGATGCTACCATATTGAGTCCGTTTTATAGGACTTCCCTCATGACATAATAGTTTTAACACACAAAGCAAATGGAGGTGCTTACTATGGCATTGTACGATTGGAATCATAACGGAACAAAGAATATTGCAAATAGCGGTGGAATTTCTATATTTGGCGCCATTCTGGCCTTAATTCTCGGATTGTTTTCAGCTGCCGGCATAATAGCATTATTGGGCGGGGGAAATGATTTATTTGTGATTCTCACCATTCTGTTGTGGCTTATCTGCAGCGGAGTTCTCAGTGTATGGTTTGACATTATCGGATTATAAGAAAAAAGGGCTGTTGCAAAAGTAGTCGACAATCCCTTAGGTTAATAAGAGGGTAATCCCTTAGGTCATTTCATGACTTTTGGGACACCCTCTTTTTTCAATTCATTTACAGCTTAGAGTTCTTCCAGATTAAAGTTGTCATAGCGGACAGAAAGAGTACAATATAGTTTATCCATGAGAAAGAATCTCCGGTTAAAGGGGCTTTCGGTTGAACCGGAGCCTCTGTCTCTGTCTCCGTTGGTTCCTCGGTTTCAGATGGAGTCTCAGTCTCTGCTGGTGTTTCCTTTTGCGTAACGGTAACCACTGCAGGTGCGCTAGTAATGCTGCTGCCGTTTTTGTCAGTGACCACAACGGTGTAGCTGCCGGCATCTTCCAAAGTTGCATTGCTTATAGTAAGCGATGATGATGCAGCGCTACTGATAGCCCTACCCTCAGCGCTGATGATAGCCTTACCGTCTTTATACCACTGATAGGAAAGGGCTCCGCTTCCGGATGCTATGACTTCCAAAGTGGCGCTGTCTCCTTCCGTAATGTCTGCGCCCACGGGCTGCGTGGTAATCTGCAGAGGTATGGCAACAACCTTAACCTCAGCAGTATTGCTGGTGATGCTGCCGTTTTTGTCAGTGACCACTACATAGTATTCGCCGGCATCGCTCAAAGCAGCATTGATTATCGTAAGTGCCGATGCGGTAGCGCCGCTGAGGGCAGTACCTCCTTTAAACCACTGATAGGAAAGGGCTCCGCTTCCAGATGCCGAAACGCTCAAAGTGGCGTTTTCGCCTTCTGTGATGTCTGCGCCCACGGGCTGCGTGGTAATCTCCAACGGAATGGCAACAGTGGTAACGGTAACCACTGCAGGCGCGCTGGTGATGCTGCCATTTTCGTCAGTAACTACAACAGTGTAGCTTCCAGCATCGCTCAAAGCCGCATTGCTTATCGCAAACGATGATGATGTAGCGCCGCTGATGGCGGTATCGCCTTTATACCACTGATAGGAAAGCGTTCCGCTTCCAGATGCCGAAACGCTCAAAGTGGCGTTTTCGCCTTCTGTGATGTCTGCGCCCACGGGCTGCGTGATAATCTCCAACGGTATAGCAACAGTGGTAACGGTAACCACTGCAGGCGCGCTGGTGATGCTGCCATTTTCGTCAGTAACTACAACGGTATAGCTGCCAGCATCGCTCAAAGCCGCATTGCTTATCGNAAACGATGATGATGTAGCGCCGCTGATGGCGGTATCGCCTTTATACCACTGATAGGAAAGCGTTCCGCTTCCNGATGCCGAAACGCTCAAAGTGGCNCTTCCGCCTTCCGTGATGTCTTNCGCCCACGGGCTGCGTGGTAATCTCCAACGGAATGGCAGTAGNNGTAACTGTAACCNCTGCAGACTCGCTGGTGACGCTGCCATTTTNGTCAGTGACCACAACGGTGTAGCTGCCGGCATCGCTCAAAGTCGCATTGCTTATCGTAAACGATGATGATGTAGCGCCAAAAATTGCATCATCGCCTTTATACCACTGATAGGAAAGCGTTCCGCTTCCGGATGCCAAAACGCTCAAAGTGGCTCTTTCGCCTTCCATGATAGTTACATCCTCGGGCTGCGTGATAATCCCCAACAGCTTCGTCAGCGTCAGCGCAATATAAGGCCTTGCCACAAGTTCCTCACCTTTTGCGGTGGTATAGGTGTATGGGAAACGAATATTTGTAGGCCACAGCGACGACAAATTGCTAGTGGAAACAGCAATTTCCCCGGTTGCTTCATCGTAGGAATACTCTTCTGATTCCTCTGGGGCAATGAGGTTTCCATTTGCATCTTTGAATGGATTTTGAATCATATAAACTTCAGTACCTGCATGATAGCTATCCGTAATGCTTAGCCTTGGTGCGGTCGGACGGTCCGTCTTCCACTCTTCATTCCGCATAGATTGTGATGTAAGGTTTGGAAGTTTGGAGAGAAAAGAAAAATCGGTAATCTGGGTTCCGTTTATCTCCACCCTTACGAGCTCGGTCAGTTCACCTAACGGAGCGCTGTCCGAAATAGGATTGCCTCTAAGCGCAACGCATGTCAGAGTGTCCTTGTGGGAAACAAGAAACTCTGCACTAGTCAGATTGTTATCGCTGACAATCAGCCATTTCAGTGAATTCAGGTTGTCAAACATGGAAAGATGCTCATTCTCCAGCCCTGTGTTGTATAAGCTTAAGGATTCCAGACCACTTAGGGTGGCAATGGCTTCCATATTAGATGCTGCATTTTCAGGCGCAATTTTAACTGATTCTAAATCCAATTGGGTCAACCCCAGCCCACTCAGCGGGGATATGTCGGTCAGATTGTAACAGCCCTCTAAGGATAAGTTTCTCAGACTGTTGCAACCGGAAATCCCGGAAATGTCTGTAAGCGAAGAAGAGCGTAAGACTTGAAGATTCTGCAGGGAACTCATGCCGGAACAGTCAGGAATCTCTGCAATCTCTGTCTCGATACAAACCAATTGTCTTAAACCGGTTAAATTAGAAATGGATGCAGTGTCGTCGATTTTACATCCGTAGACACGGAGGTAAGAAAGATTTGATATCTGGGGGATACTGGAAACCTTCCCTCTATTCATAGTCAAACTCGTCAACGCAGAGAGATTTGTCAGAGGAGTCAAATCCAAATTCGAATCTGCGTCGGGATTTTGAGCGAGAGTAAGGCTTTGAAGGTTGGTACACTTCTCAATTCCGGTAAGANCTGACACATGTTCGGAAACAGTAAGCCTGTCCAGAGTTTCTAATNGTTCATTGGTAATCTNTGCAGNGTCAGANACGCTCAACTTTTCATAAATNGCGGCACGTAAGGCATCATCAGGGATATTGACTACTTCGGCTGCCCGGACTGTTTTCGGCGAGATTGGGAAAACAGAGAAAATCAGCACTGCAGTGATGAGAAATGCCAGCCCTTTTTTCAGGTGGTTCAATGGTTTCATAAAAATTCCTCTTTCTTTGCTTTTTNCAAGGTTTTATNGTTTCACNAGAATAATACTTCTTAGCCTTGCGCCATAAGGAGCTTGACTAAGAAGTACTAAATATCATCTAATCCTAAAAAGATCTCGGTAAAGTGCCGGCGTTTTAATAAATATAACTCAAATCCAAACTATTTATCAAAGAATATAGTTTTCTTAACTTGACATCACTAAGGTCGTCATTAAATTCCATTCCTCTGAACAGGGAAGAAGCCTGATAGATACGCCATTTTCCATTCACCTTAATAACCTGAACATCCATCTTGTCGGTCTTATCTGTATCACCTTGATACTTGCCATAAATGCGAATCGTTACCTCATATCCCTTGGTTACCTTAACTTTGCGCAGAGCCTGGAGGTAGGACTTTGTCGCCTTGGCAACCTTCTTCGCATCACCTACGGAAATGTCCAAGTCATCCGCCATATCCTCATAATCGCCTTTGTCCAACTCATCAATTTCCTCGATCATATCGTCAATATAATCATTATTAATGCTCTTCTGAATTTCGCGCAAGTCCTTACTCTTCATTTCCTTAGCAGCTACAAAGTCACATTTGGTAATTTTAAAACCATCTATGTCTTCATAGAAATCTGCTAAGTTGCTCTTCATGTCGCTAAAGTTTTCCTTCACATCATCATTCTTTTTCAGAATATTGTACAAATTTCGAGTATAATCCGTAATTATCGGATCCATCAGTTCCTGATAAGCAAATGCATCTGTACTTTGTTTATTAATCAGCTTTACCAAAGTCTTTATCGGTGTCTTATAACTGCCGGAACCCATGAGGCTCACAATAAGAACCGCTAAAACCACCACTACTGCTGCTGCCGCGCCGCCTGCAATCAAAGCGATGGGAGCCTTCTTCGCCGGCTTGTCACCTGAGCCTGTACCAGAAGCTGCTGCCTGTCCGTAAGGTGTGGTATCTGCACTAACTGCCGCCCCTGTGGCAGGTGTGGTGTCTGTACTAGCTGCTGCCTCTGTAGCAGGTGTGGTGTCTGTACTAGCTGCTGCCTCTGTAGCAGGTGTGGTATCTGTACTAGCTGCTGCCGTCTCTGTGGCTGCTGTGGTATCTGCACCAGCTGCTGCTTCTGTGCTGGAAGCCTCTTCTGTCTGTGTCTTAGTTTCAGTCTCAGCATTGGAAGTCTCCGCAGCTTGTGTCTTCTGGCAGTCACAAACTTCGTCCGGTCCAAGTTCTCTGCCGCAATTCTCGCAAAATGCCATAACTATCTCTCTCCTCTTATGTTTTATTGTAACAAGTAATTATGAAATCTTGATGTTTCATTACTTATTTCGTAGTCATTATACTGTTTATTTGTATAAATGTCAATTATATCTTATACCTGTGCCTTCTGAAACAAATTCTTTAATTTTCCCATTTTTCATGCCTTTTAGCTATGCTTTGCCNTTCAACATNGATATTTGCTNTTGTCAAAAAGATTGATTATACTGAACAATAACNAAGATATGTNANAAANACCCTTTNAATGAAAANAGAAATGAGNATNCTTATGGATAAAAAAATACAAAAAGTTTTTATGACAGCTTCTCTTCTATGTTTTACACTGCTGGCAGGATGTGCAAACTCCGGCAGCAATCCAGACACAGCTTCTGGATCGGATGCATCCTCAGACTCTTATCCACCAGAAGACGGTGAATTTCAGGATTTTATCCCCATCTCTTCCGAAATCACGGAGCTGGAATCCGGCTTGTCCGTTGTCAAGTTGGAAGGAAACTACGGTCTTGATGATTTTTTAAATCAAGGAGGCGCCAAATCGGATAGTGATGTGATGAATTTTTTAACCCGTTCCCTAATGGGCAGCGGACAAAATCTCTCCTTTGAAACCGGTGCATTTGGATGCAGCACGATTTCCGTGGCTCATTCACAGGGCGGATATCTCTTTGGCAGAAATTTTGATTGGAATGCATGTGACGCCATGATTGTGGCTGCATATCCGGAAAACGGATACGCCTCTTTTTCCACAGTAAACACAGACTTTATCCGGCAGGGCGCAGGCTTTGCTTCCAACTTTTTAAGCAATGAGCTTTTGGCCACTGCTGCCATCTATGCTCCTTTAGACGGCATGAATGAAAAGGGGCTTTGCGTATCCGTCAATATGATACAGGATGGGGCATCCATCTCCCAAAATACTGACAAAACAGATATTACCACAACCACCGCCATCCGCCTGCTTCTGGACAAGGCAGCTACCACGGAGGAAGCCATTACCTTATTAGAAGCCTATGACTTGCATGCCTCCATGAACTATATGGTACATTTTGCCATTGCCGACAATACGGGAAAAAGCGTAGCCGTGGAATATGTGAACAATGAAATGATAGTGACGGATACCCCCATTTTGACTAATTTTTATCTTGCAGAGGGCGAAAAAAACGGCATCGGCACAGCACAGTCCCACACCCGCTTTGAAATCCTTGAAAATATATTGAAGGAGTCAGCCGTCATGGATAAAGCACAGGTACGGGATGCCCTTTCTAGTGTGAGCAAAGGGAATTTCGGAGAATTTGAATCCACGGAATGGAGCATTGTATTTGACCAGAGCGCACTGACCGCAACCTATTACCACAGGGAAAATTATGACAAGAGCTATTCTTTTCAACTATTCCAAAGGAGCCCACTATGAACATCTCTTTCTTATGGAAGTTTTATCAGTACCAAAAAAATATATCAAAGAGCAGACAAAGCATTGAGCGCCTGCAAAAAAAGAAATTACAAAAGCTGCTGCACTATGCTTATGAACATTCGCCTTATTACCGCCGGGTATTTGAAGAGTCCGGCATTACGGCATCCACGCTCAGCCAAACGCCATTAAAAAAACTGCCGGTACTTGACAAAGAACTGTTATTTCAGTATTATGATGAAATTGTAACAGACCCCCAAATAAAGCAGGCGGAAATCAAATCCTTTGATGACAATACCGTGTCCCACGCGGCAAAATACAAGGGACAGTACCATGTAGTGCATTCCTCTGGAAGCTCCGGCACGGCGCGGTATTTTCTATATGATGACGCAGCATGGAACGAAATGCTCATGGGTATTATAAGAGGCGCTCTCTGGGGAATGAATCTCTGGGAAATCTATCGGCTTTTAAAGCAAAAACCCAGAATTCTCTATATCGCTGCCACGGACGGAAGATATGGCGGCGCTATGGCTGTGGGAGACGGCATTTCCGATTTGGGAGCCTTTGAGGAAACTCTGGACATTAATCTGCCCATGGAAAAGTGGACGGATAAAGTAACTGCTTTTTCTCCCAATATTATCATCGGCTATCCTTCGGCTATAAAGCTGCTGGCGGAGCAAATGAAAAAGGAGAATGCCAGCTGTCAACTTCAAAGAATCATTGCCTGCGGCGAACCATTGGCGCCGGGACTCCGCATTTTTCTGGAACAGCATTTTGGCTGTACGGTAATTAATTTTTATGGTGCCAGCGAATCTCTGGCATTGGGATTGGAAGAAAAACAGGATACGGGCATGGCGCTTTTTGACGATTTGAATATCATAGAGGTAGAAAACGGTGAAATGTATGTGACCTGTCTTTATAATTATGCGCAGCCGCTTATCCGCTATCACCTCACTGACCGTCTGGAGCTGCAGCCTGATGCCGCTTCCCAAAAGCAGGGATTTACGCGGGCAAATCTTCTGTTATGCCGAAACGAGGATGTGATGTGGTTTGCAAAAAAAGACGGCGGCATGGAATTTTTGCATCCTCTATCCATTGAAGGGCTCTGCGTGGAAGGGCTTGTGGATTATCAGTTTGTGCAGACCTCGGAACAGTCTTTTGAGATATCTGTGGAAGCTATGCCAAATGCCGGGCAGGATGCTCTGGCAACGGGCATCCAAAAGCTCATCCGGCCGCTTTTAGAAAGTAAAGCGCTGTCCCATGTGCGCTACACCATAAAATTTGTGGATTCCATCTGGATGGAACCTGACACCGGAAAGAAAAAGCTTGTTGTGACTATGAAAGATTTGGCGCAAAACTCTTGCGCAGAAATGGAGGCTATTATATGAAAAACACCATCACAGGAAAACAGTTTGACGAAGAAAGGGCATTATATAATCTAACCGATTCGGATGTGGTAAATTGCATTTTTGCAGGACCCGCAGACGGAGAATCCGTTTTAAAAGAATCCAGAAATGTCAATATCCGAAACTGCCAATTTTCCCTGCGCTACCCCTTATGGCATGTCAAAAAATTTGAGATGTCAGATTCTTCCATGGACGAACTGACGAGAGCCGCTATCTGGTATGCAGACGACGGAGTGATTACCAATTGCACCCTTGGAGGAATCAAGGCAGTGCGGGAATGCAACAATATTTCCTTAAGCGACTGTAAAATTATTTCTCAGGAATTTGGCTGGAAATCAAAGAAAATTACACTTACAGACACAGAGATTACATCGGAATATCTTTTTTTGGACAGTCAGGATGTGACTTTAAAGAATGTAAAAATGAAGGGCAAATACTCCTTCCAATATATGGAGAATCTCACCATAGAAGACTGTGAGCTTGACACTAAAGATGCTTTCTGGCACAGCAAAAATGTGACGGTTAAAAACAGCATTGTAAAAGGCGAATATCTTGCATGGTTTTCCGATGGACTTACGCTTATCAACTGTAAAATTATCGGAACACAGCCTCTCTGTTATTGTGAAAATCTGAAACTGATAAACTGCACCATGGAAGACACGGATTTATCCTTTGAGTATTCCGATGTGGAAGCTGATANCGTGGGAGNTGTGATATCCATCAAAAANCCCAAATCAGGANAAATTGTTGTAGACACCGTGGGAGAAATTATTTGGGACNACCCGGTTATGGAATGTACCGGAGAGATTGTACAGCGCAAGGTGGCGTATCATGCAGGATGATTTATTTATGAGGGATGCCTTACAGAATATGAAGGATGCTGGCTGTAATGAGGAACAGGTGGAAAGCTTTCTCCACTGTCTGCAGCAGGGCAACAAGTCAGAAGAACTATGCATTCTGACAAGACAGCGGGACATTTTGCTGGATGAAATCCATGATATCCACAACGCCATGGAAGAGCTTGCCCGGATGATAGAAAATATGAGAGAGGATACGCACTGAAAGAATGCCGCAATATTTTTTGAAAGGAATTTTAATAGGAATTATCTTTGGAGTTCCTGCCGGGGCTATTGGCGCATTGACCATCCAGCGGACTTTAGAAAAAGGGTTCTTTGCAGGATTTTTCACAGGAATGGGCTCCTCTGCAGCAGATTTACTCTATTCTGCCATGGGAGTTTTAGGGATAACGGCTATTTCCGATTTTTTGTCCAAATACCAGCGCATCATGCAGACCATAGGCGGGCTTATGATTGCTCTGATGGGCATCATTATTTTGCGGAAAAAGGATGGACCGGTAAAAACTCAGAGCCTCAAAAAGGGAAACCTCGCCATGTGTTTTGGAAGCGCTTTTGTGACAGCAATTCTAAATCCCGCCACAGTTTTATCCTTTTTGCTTGCATTTACCGCTTTTGGAATTACGGGTAAAATGGCTCCTGCAGAGGGCGGCAGTCTGATGCTGGGAATCCTTTTGGGGACACTTCTCTGGTGGCTTGGGCTAAGCGGCATTGTTGCAGTATTGCGAAACAAAATAACCGATAAAATATACCATTTGCTAAATCTGATTCTGGGATTCTTTATGGAAATCTTCGGAGGTATTATGATAATCCGCAGCATTATCCTTTGACAACAAAGCTCCTATGAAAAGCTTTGTTGCTTTGGAAAACATCTGATATTTTTTCATAAATAAATAGACATCGGATTGCAAAAGCGGCGTAAGCGGTCTAAAAGTCAGGGGATGGCTGCCCTCCGTATTAATCAGTCCCCCAATGCAGACGGCATACCCCATTCCTGCCTCCACCATCAGGCTGGCATTATAAATGAGGTTGTAGGTGGCAACAATGTTGGGGGTAATCAATTCCTCTGCCAAAAATATGGTAATCTGATGGTTGTTAGAGGTCTGGCTTGGCATAATCAGGGGCAGTTTGGACAGGTCTTTAAAAGTCAGGGCTTCTTTAGCCGCAAGGGGTGAGTCCTTACGCATGAGAACACCCCATGTCTCTTGAAATGGCAGCTTTCTATAGTCATATTTGGAATCCATTTGCGGCTCCAGCAAAATGCCCACATCCAACAATCCCTTTTCCAAGCGTTCCATAATAGCATCTGCATTACTGCTGAAAAAATGGAAAGTAATCTCCGGATAATCTGCCTGAATGGACTGAATCAACTGCATAATGGGAAAGGAAGAGCGGTGCTCTCCGCAACCGATAAACACGTCCCCTGTGATTGCCTGTTCATTTTCCCGAAAAGAAGCTTCCGTAGTTTCCATCAGTGTGATGATTTCCTGTGCACGGGAACGAAGATACATTCCCTCTTCCGTCAGGGTAATGTTTTTCTTGCCCCGGATAAAAAGCGGCTTTCCAAGTTGTGCTTCCAAGTCCATCATCTGCTTGGACAGAGTGGGCTGGGTAATATGAAGATAATCCGCAGCTCGGGTAATACTCTGCTCTTCCGCAACGGCAAGAAAATATTGTAAAAGGCGTGTTTCTATCATTGGCTGTCCCTCCACCCAGAAAACTCTTTCAGAATGTACAGAAAATTACAAATTGGGGTTCCTATTTGCATAGTTTTGGTCTATGATTATATATTCTACATAACTATTTGCTATTTTACAAGGAGATTTTATAATGGAAATGGAAGACAAAGAAATGGAAAAAATATTAACGCACTTTGGCGCTACCATGAGTCAAATACAGCAGTTTATCCATTATGGAAACTGCGGCAACAAAAAAGGGCAGGAGCGGATTTTATGCAGATGCATGGGAATCCAGCGGGAAAGGCTACAGGAAAAAAGAAAACAGCTGGCCTGCCTTGATTATATGATCGCTAAGTTTAATCACTAGATATGTGCGCCCCGATGCGCAGATAGGAGTAAAGTTGGAAGCAAAATTGGAAGGAAAACCTCTGCTGCTTGGCAGACAAATCAAGAAAAGCTATGGTGAAACCGCCGTTTTAAACGGCATTGACATAGAGCTGCAAAATGGCGATTTTACAGTAATTATGGGAACATCCGGCTCCGGCAAATCCACGCTTTTATATGTATTAAGCGGCATGGAACAAGCATCCGGCGGCAGCATTTTGTTTGGAGAAACGGATATTGTTGCTGCCCCGGAAAAAGAATTGACCAAGCTGCGGGCGGATGCTTTCGGCTTTGTGTTTCAAAAAACCCACCTGATAAGCAATTTGACTTTGTATGAAAATATTGTTATGGCTGGCTTGATTGGCAGTAAATGGGATGAAAAAACCATTCGGGAAAAAGCGGATACACTGATTTCGCAGATGAATCTGCAGGAGGCAAAGGACAGGCTTCCCTCTCAGGTATCCGGCGGAGAGGCTCAGCGGGCCGCCGTAGCAAGAGCGGTATCCGGTGCGCCCACACTACTGTTTGCTGATGAGCCTACAGGCGCCCTAAACAGGGCAAACACAAAAGAAGTGTTGGATTTGTTTACCACGCTGCACCAAGAAGGCCAGACTATCCTGCTGGTGACTCATGACAAAGAAGCGGCGCTGAGAGGAAACCGGATTTTTTATCTGGAAGACGGAAAAATCCTGTCAAAGTTAGATTTGTCCGATTACAAACCGGAGGATAAACAACGGGAGGAAAAACTTTCTTTGTGGCTGAATGAATTAGGCTGGTAGTGAGAGAAGAATTTCTAACCGCTCACAGCATAGGCTGTTTCGCGGAGAAATTCTAAGTCTGCGAAGCAGACTTTTCTCACACCGAAAAATGCCAAGCGAACAAGTTCGCTTTAGGGCGGCATTTTTNATCAGAACAGTAGTTTATGGAGGATCGCATGGAAAAAAATAAAAAAAGAACGAGGATTGCCCTGCTGGTGCAAAAAGCATGGCACAGGCAATGTTTCTCCATAAGTGTGCTGCTGGTTATGATGTTTGTCTCCGCCATGTCGCTTTTTTCCTCTGTCACTCTCATAGACAGCAGCGCCAAAAGCATGAATCAAAAAATGGAAACTCTGGGCTTTGGTGATTTTACGGTATGGACGGCAGGAGAGCCTGAGGAGCTGGCAGAATTAGCGGAGGAAATAAGGGCTCTGCCGGATGTGGGGGCCTTAACTTCACAAAAATTAATCTATGCCGGCTATGAAGTAAATGGGTATTATTCCGACAACGACGGACAGCTCCTATGCCATGACGGGAAGATTCCCTATCACTTTATAGACCGTTTTGGGCAGGAAATCAAAGCCCCTATCATATCAGAGGGGCAAATCTATATCTCGCCTGCCATGGAATCCATGTTTCAGGTTAAAACAGGGGATACCATTACCTTTGAATTGGCAAGAGTCCGAGGCAAAAAATCCTTTGTGGTAGCAGGCTATTTTGAAGATGCCTTCATGGGCAGCTCCATGATTGACATGAAAAGTTTTCTGATAAACGGAGAAGATTATGCTGCCATGCGGGAAGTGGTCTCCACTGCGGCGGAAGTGGATGTGCTGGGGCGGGAAGGCGCCATGCTGCATATTTTCCAGAGTTTGGAAAGCAGTCTTTCGGCATTGGATTTCCACAGGGCGATCCAGGACGGGTCAGATGTCTCGCTTTATACGGAATTTACCTACAGGAAGGAATCCATTTTAAATTATATGCTTTTGCTGCAGAACATTCTTTGCGGATTTCTGACTGCCTTTTCTGTTGTGCTGTTTATTGTTTGTATCATTGTGACAGGACATAGCTTATCGGCAGTAGTGGAGCAGGATAAAAAGGATATGGCGGTGTTAAAGACCCTGGGGATGCCCGGAAAGGAAATCAGGAATGTGTACCTGTCGCTTTATGGGGGAGTCATTGTGGCAGGATTGGTTCTTGGGCTGATGCTTGCTGAATGGATCGCGGCATGGATGGCAGTGGGCCTGGTATCCTCCACGG
>WFLX010101178.1_pt1 | contig 22498 bp, 25 predicted proteins | sample 4967041 | NCBI WGS metagenome assembly WFLX01 (sample SAMN12857096, study PRJNA449069) | gut metagenome | isolation source: stool from male and female vole | host: Microtus ochrogaster | place: USA:Florida | collected 2017
GTTATGCAGAAGGCACCGAAGGAAGCCGGCAGAAAGGCAGAGGTGATTGATTACAATCCCGGATTTACACCGGATCATAAATATGTTGAGATCATGGAGATTGTTAAGGCTGTATCTGATGTGGAGGATATCATGGATGCTAAGATCCTTGTGTCCGGCGGCCGTGGCGTAGGAAGTCCTGAGAATTTCAAACTTCTTGAGGATCTTGCAGAAGCAATCGGCGGAACCGTAAGCTGTTCCCGTGCGGTTGTAGATGCAGGCTGGAAGCCGAAGGATCTTCAGGTTGGACAGACCGGTAAGACGGTTCGTCCGAATGTATATTTTGCAATCGGTATCTCCGGAGCAATCCAGCACCTTGCAGGTATGGAAGAATCCGATATCATCATTGCAATCAACAAGGATGAGTCTGCTCCGATCTTTGATGTAGCTGATTATGGCGTAGTCGGAGATCTGAATAAGATCCTGCCCCAGCTGACAGCACAGATTAAAGAAGCAATGGCGGCTAAGGCATAAGATACTGTGGACATGTAGAATTGAAACCCCATATCCCCTGTTAAAGTACGGAGGATGTGGGGTTTTTATCTGGAAGGATTGTTGAAAACTCTTTATATTATAAAAAGAAAGCTGTATAATATTACTAATGAATTGAAGATATATATTTGGGGTAATAACCAGAGCGTAGCTAAATATTTGAAATGAAAAAGGAATGGGGTAAATGCATAAAATAGGAGTTCTTTCCGATACCCACGGGCTGCTTCGGGAAGAAGTAAAGGAAATTTTAAAAGAATGCGATGTCATCCTGCACGCGGGAGATATTGACCGGGATAAGGTGATAAAACAATTAGAGAGTATAGCGCCATGCTACGCGGTGCGCGGTAATGCGGATAAGGAGTGGGCGGAGGAGCTTCCTGTAACACAGGAGATCGAATTATATGGAATCTGCATCTACATGATCCATAATAAGAAGATGGCGGAGCCAAATGACGCAGATCTGTTTATCTATGGTCATTCCCATAAATATGAGGAGAAGGAAATAGACGGACAGGTATGGTTAAATCCCGGCAGCTGCGGAAAGAGGCGGTTTACTCAACCAATCACAATGGCTGTGATCGAGGTGGAGGAGGACGGAAGCTGGCATATCATAAGGAAGGATATTGTTACAGGAGAAAACGCTGTTTCCCTACAGGGGACGGAACAGGATAAAGCTGCATTGATCAAAATGGTGATGAAGGAAGTAGATAAAGGAACGCCGGTGGTGAAAATTGCGCAGAAGGCGCATATTTCCGAAGAACTGGCGGCACAGATCTGTCGGATGTATGTAACGCACCGGGGGATCGGCGTGGATGGAATCTTGAACCGCATTTCATAGAGGGGAGGAATAGTATGGAACGGGAAAAATTAGAAGCATTATTAAAAGAAATGACTCTGGAGGAGAAGATCAATCAGCTTTTTCAGCTGCACGGAAGCTTTTTTGAGGGTGGCGCCGTAGCCACGGGACCGGCTGCGGAGCAGGGATTTTCCGAGAGGTCAATACAGGAACTGGGAAGCGTATTAGGCGCGGTAGGGGCGGATTCGGTAAAGCGTATCCAGAAAAATCATACGGAAAATCATCCCCATCATATCCCGCTGTTGTTTATGGCAGATATCATCAATGGATATAAGACGATTTTCCCCATTCCTCTGGCTCAGGGAGCGGCATTTAATGAAGAGGTTGCCAGAACAGGCGCGGAAGTAGCGGCAAGGGAGGCGTCTGCTGCAGGCATTCACGTGACATTTTCACCCATGGTGGATCTTGTGAGGGATGCAAGATGGGGGCGCGTCATGGAATCCAACGGAGAGGATGTGTATCTGAACAGCGTCTATGCGAAGGCGCTGGTAGAGGGATATCAGGGAGACGACCCAAAGGCGGAGGGAAAGATTGCGGCGTGTGTGAAGCATTTTGCGGCATATGGCGCGCCAACCGCGGGGCGTGATTACAATAATGTGGAACTGTCGGAGCGGACTCTTCGCGACGATTATCTTCCGGCATATGAAGCGGCCATTAAGGCGGGGGCGCTGCTGGTCATGACATCATTTAACACTTTGAACAGAATCCCTTCGACGGCAAATCAATGGCTGATGCGTAAGGTGCTCCGTGAAGAGATGGGATTTCAGGGCGTGCTGATCTCGGACTGGGCTGCGATTGAGGAGATTGCCAAACATGATCTGGCGGTGGATAAAAAGGAAGCCGCAGTGTTAGCCTTAAAAGCGGGAACGGATATTGATATGATGACGAATTGTTACTGCGCATATCTGAAAGAGGCGATCGAGTCAGGCGAAGTATCGGAGGCTCTTTTGAATGAGGCAGTGCTGCGCGTTCTGGAATTGAAGAACAAATTGGGATTATTTGAAAATCCCTATAAGGATGCCGATGCAGAGCAGGAAAAGAGATGGATCCTCTGTGAAGAACACCGCCGTAAATCCAGAAAAGCGGCGGAAGAAACCTTTGTCCTGCTGGAAAATGATCAGATGCTTCCGTTAAAGGAGACAGAACGGGTTGCGTTTATCGGTCCCTATGTGGATGAGAAAAAAATCCTGGGATTCTGGTCCATCTTTGGGGAAGCGAAGGATGCGGTCAGTGTTAAGGAGGGCGTGTCAGAGAGAGTGAAACATGCCGTGGAAGCAGGGCAGGTGACATTTTCTCAGGGCTGTGAGATCTTGACGGAAGAGGAATTTGTTCCGGGATTTGATCCGAAGGAGAAAAATAGCGCCGCCGGTCAGGAAGTTTCTGCGGAGGAGATGATGCGGCAGGCGTTGGAACAGGCAAAACAGGCGGATAAGGTAGTACTCTGTCTGGGAGAGCATACGACACAGTCAGGCGAGGGCGGCAGCCGCGCTGAGATCATGCTGCCCAGACTGCAGATGGAGCTTCTTAGAAAGATTGCTGCGGTGAATGACAATATCATCGTGATACTGTTTCATGGAAGACCTTTGGATCTCAGGGAAGTAAAGGCATTGTCCAAGGCTGTCATGCTTGTGTGGATGCCGGGAACGGAAGGCGGCAATGCCATTGCTGCAACATTGTATGGAGATGTTTCGCCAAGCGGAAGGCTTCCTATGAGCTTTCCTTACAGTGTGGGACAGGTGCCGGTTTTCTATGCGGAATTTCATACAGGCAGACACATGGAGCCATCAATGCCGGATAACCGGTTTCAATCCAGATATATCGATACGCCCAATGCGCCGTTGTATCCGTTTGGGTATGGACTTTCCTATACGACTTTTGCGTATGGGGATATCCGGCTTCATGTAGAGCAAGACAATGCAAACGATGGAAAAATAACAGAAGAAAATACTTCAGAAGAAAACAATGGTGGTATAGCATTACATACAGGAGAAAAACTTCTGTTGTCCGTCAGGGTAAAAAATACGGGCAGCGTCAAAGGCGCGGAGGTAGTCCAGATGTATGTGCGCGACGATAAAGCAAGTGTCGTCCGTCCGGTCAGGGAATTAAAGGGATTTTTGAAGGTATGGTTAGAACCCGGTGAGGAAAGGGAAGTCTGCTTTACGGTGACGGAGGAAATGCTGCGTTTTCATGATATCAATATGGATCATACAGTGGAGACGGGCAGCTTTACGGTATTTGTGGGAAGCGATTCTACTACGGAACGGCAGGCACAGTTTTGTTTTTTATGATGCAGCGTGCTTACCATTGATGATAAGTGCTTGCGCGGCGCATTTTCATTCTGATTTGGGTTGCAGCAGAGCTGCGATAAAAATAAAAATAAAGGAATAAGTGGCATGAGATCAAACGCATCGGTAAAAAAACTCAAAAAAAGAATATTTGAGATCATCCAGATCGGTACAAGGGTGGATTTTTGGAGCAGGGCCTTTGATTATTTTATTGTCTTTATGATCCTGTTAAGTATCAGCGTAACGTTTATGCTGACATTTGCTGAACTGAGTATGTACGCGGATGTGATGGAAGCGATTGAGTTCTTTACGATCGTCGTTTTTATCATAGAATATTTGCTTCGGGTATGGACCAGTGATCTGCTTTATTCCGATCTGAACAAACAGCAGGCAGCGATCCGGTTTATTTTTTCCTTTTATGGACTTGTGGAGCTGTTGACCATCGTTTCCTATTTTGGACCACTATATTCTAATGGTATGATTGCGTTGCGGATCATACGCGTCACAAGGATTCTGAGGTTGTTCCAGCTCAATACGAACTCGGATACCTACAATGTGGTTGCGGATGTTCTGATGGATAAGAAGAAGCAGCTGCTTTCTTCCATCTCCATGATCCTGATGTTGATGCTGGCGGCATCATTATGTATGTACGGATTTGAGCATGAGGCGCAGCCGGATATTTATGAAAACGCATTTTCGGGAATCTGGTGGGCGATGTCCACGATTCTGACAGTAGGATACGGCGATATCTATCCGATTACCATCGGCGGAAAGATCATGGCGATCTTGATTGCGCTTCTGGGGGTATGCGTCGTTGCAATTCCCACCGGTGTAATCAGCGCCGGTTTTGTGGAATATGATAATAAGATACGAGTTGAGACGATCCTCCGAAGTGATAAGGATGGACTTGTCAATAGAGAAGTCATAGCTGCATTGAATAAAAACGCCAGAAGAAAGAGGATGAGTGTCAATGAATATTTGTTGTTCTTAATGATGCAGGACGCGCAAAAAAATGTGGACGAGAAAACCACGGCGGAGAAAGTCGTAGCGGAGAAAGACCCGACCAAGAAAGTCCAGACTAAGAAACGTAAAAAATAACTGTTAAACAGGAATCAGAAAAGGGAATCTATGGAAAAAGAGGAACAGACAGCGCAGAAACAGAAGCATCGGCCGGTACGGGCGCCGATTCCCGGACTGGGACTTCGCAGTATCAAGACCGCTTTAGCNGCGNCTCTTGCCGCTTTGNTCTATNTCTNTATTCCNGATCATAATNCGACTTTTGCCTGCATCGGGGCAATCGTCGGTATGGGGACGGATATGGAGACCTCCAGAAAAAGCGCAGGCAACCGTTTTTTCGGGACGATTATAGGAGGTATGATTGGAATCGGTCTGTACTGGATCGAGTTTCTGATCTTTCCGGAAGGAAATGACTGGATCCGACTGCCCCTTGTATTCATCGGAATTATCGTATTGGTTTCCGTCAGTGTGCTCTGCCATTGGCCCGGCGGGGTGCAGGCGGGTGGTGTGGTGCTCTGCGTTATTTTATTTGATACGCCGGCACGGCATTTGGATTATGCCGTCTGGCGCGCGGTTGATACGGGGGTCGGAGTTTTTCTGGCGTTGGTGATCAATTCGCTGCTTTCCAGAGAGAGGCTGGATAAGTGGTTTTCTCGTGGAAATATGCATTTCCGCTGGTGAATTTTGTGAATGTAATGAATTGACATAATTTTTTTGAGAAAGAAAATTTATCAAAGTGGAAGTTGATAATTTTTTTATTAAAGGTTACAATATTGAAAAAAAGAGGAACAATATCCTCAAAACGTCAATGAGAGAGGCGATATGGAAATAAAAAGAGATATATACCTGAAGAAAATAATAAATCGTATGCATAACGGAATGATAAAGGTGATTACTGGAATAAGACGTTCAGGAAAATCATATCTTCTGTTTACCATATTTAAAAACTACCTGAAATCAGAAGGCGTTGCAGATGACCATATGATAGCAATTGAACTTGATATGTTGGAAAATAAGAAATACAGAGACCCCTATGTCATTCTTGATTATATAAAGGGAAAGATTACGGATGACAGTGACTATTACATTTTTTTGGATGAAGTGCAGTTGTTGGAGGAATTTGAAGGAGTGCTTAATTCACTTCTTCATATAAAAAATGCGGACATATATGTAACAGGAAGTAATTCGAAATTTTTATCAAAGGATATTATTACTGAGTTCAGAGGGCGTGGTGATGAAATCCATGTGTATCCTGTCAGCTTTAGAGAATATATGGAAGTATTCGAAGGTGATAAGTATGATGGATGGAGTTCGTATGTACATTACGGAGGACTTCCATTGACCGTTACAATGGATACTGATGAGCAGAGAATGGAATATCTCACAAGATTATTTGAAGAGACATATATCAAGGATATTATTGAGCGGCATCGTATAGAAAAAGTGCAGGAGATGAATGATCTGATCAATGTTCTGGCATCCGGCATTGGCTCACTGACAAATGCTTCCAAAATAGAAGCAACATTTAAAAGCGTGATAGGGTCCGATATCAGCCTTAATACGATCAGAGCTTATATTGAATATCTGAAGGATGCTTTTATTGTAAGTGAAGTGAACAGATTTGATGTAAAAGGCAGGAAGTATATTGGTACACCTTTAAAATATTATTTTGAAGATGTGGGACTTAGAAATGCCAGACTTGGATTTAGACAGGTAGAAGAAACACATCTTATGGAAAATATTATTTATAATGAATTACGTGTTCGCGGCTGCCGGGTAGATGTGGGTGTGGTCATAAAACGAAACAGAACAGAAGAGGGCGTGCAGGAAAAGAAGCAGCTTGAAATAGATTTTGTAGCAAATATAGGAAGTAAGCGTTACTATATCCAGTCAGCTTTTAGTATTCCCGATGATGAAAAGAGAGCGCAGGAAAAGGCATCACTTATTAGTGTCCATGATTCATTTAAAAAGATTATTATTGTGAAGGATGTCATCAAGCCATGGCATGATGATGACGGAATTTTAACAATGAGTATCTATGACTTTCTGTTAAATGAGAATAGTCTGGATATCTAAATTGTGGCGGAGATACTCTGGATGGATGCAGCCGGAACAGACATATATTGTTTCTGGCATTTATGACCGTATATGATAAAATCTGGAGAATAAAACACGGGAAACAAAATAAGGAACGAAAGGCTTAGATTATGATTTTAGAAGATGAGAATTAGAAAATGATATTAAAAAGATTGCGGAAATCTGCAATGAAAAAGTTTTTTACAATTTTGTTAATATCGTTCATTTTTGGGGTTTTGATAATGCTTGTAATAAGCCTTTCGGGCGATGTAAATACACATGCAAAAATGACCGCATTTGGATATTTTACATTTCTAATGTTTCTCTTCCAGCTTGATGGTTTTCTGATTGCGGTTTGTATGCTGTTTGAGTGTTTGACCTTAAATAAAGCGGAAATCAAATACTACATTGTAAACGCCAGTAAGATAAAACCTTCGCCATGGCCATTGCATCTTGGGAGCAGAATGTTTCATCAAAAATTAGTGGTTTATGAATATGAAGGAAAAAGCCGAGCAAGATTCTTATGGGCAAATGTCATGGTACGCAGTAAAGATTATAGACTGCTTTTGCTTGTGCCTGAAAATAAACACAAAAACATTTATGCATTTCCGCTGGTGGATTTTGTAGATGTAATGAATTGACATGATTTTTTTGGGCAAGAAAATCTGCCGTGAGTCTTGACGGATATCAGGAACTGTGGTAGCATATAAACAATTTAATATAAAAACCTGCGAAGCGGAGATAACGGCAATGATGCCTGTACAGAGAGTCCGGGATGCTGAGAACCGGATGAGAAACAAGTTGTCAAATGGACCGCTGAGGGTGCAGTCAAATGCAATAAAATGCAAAGTATTCTGCAACGTGAGGCATACGTTAGCTGCCGGGGATATCATATATGCTGTTAAGCATATTTATGCTGTCAAGCGTATTTATGCTATCAAGTGATTTATGTTGCTGAGCATAGTAATGTCGTTAAGCATATTACGTATCCTGCAGAGTGCATGGCATAACATATGCCGTGAATCAAGGTGGCACCGCGAAAGTTTGATATTTTCGTCCCTGACAGAGTATTCTATTCTGTGAGGGGCGTTTTTATTTTATTACAGGGAATTGCGTAATGGAAAGTTGTAAGTAAGGAGGGAGACTGTTATGGACATTAAACCGGAATTGGAAGAGGTGAAAAGGATCGCTGCAACAGGCGAATATAAGGTTCTGCCGGTCAGTTGTGAGATTTTGTCGGATATCTGTACGACGATTGAAGCAATGAAGATTTTAAAGAAGGTATCGTCACACTGTTATATGTTAGAGTCGGTGGCGGAGCAGGAAAAATGGGGACGTTATACTTTCTTAGGTTACGATCCGAAGATGGAGATCACCTGTACCGGCGGAGAGATGACAGCAGGGAGCATCCGTCTGAAGACAGACGATCCGGCGCAGGTGCTACGGGATCTGCTTGCGGATTATAAGAGCCCCCGGTTTGATTATCTTCCGTCTTTTACCGGCGGACTGGTGGGATATTTTGCTTATGATTATATCCGTTATCAGGAACCTGCGGCAGCAGTGGAGGTGCAGGATGAGGAGGCGTTTAAGGATCTGGATCTGATGCTGTTTGATAAGGTCATTGCATTTGATCATATCCGCCAGAAGATCATCCTGATCGTGAATATGTCACTGGAGGATCCGGAGACCGGCTACAACAAGGCGGTGATGGAGTTAAAGCAGCTTTGCGAACTTCTGCAGAATGGGGAAAAGAAGGAGGAAGCGGGCGGACATCTTCTGGATGAGGTGAAGCCCCTGTTTGACAGGAAGACCTATTGTGATATGGTGGAGAAGGCAAAGCGTTATATCCATGAGGGGGATATCTTTCAGATCGTATTATCTAACCGGCTAAGCGCGCCCTTTGAGGGAAGCTTGCTGAATACCTACCGCATACTTCGGACGATGAATCCTTCTCCGTATATGTTTTATTTTTCAGGAACAGATGTGGAGGTGGCAGGCGCATCGCCCGAGACGCTGGTAAAACTGGAAGACGGCGTCCTGCATACGTTNCCCCTTGCNGGCACCAGACCCAGAGGAAAAAATGAAGCGGAGGATAAAGCGCTGGAGAAGGAGCTGCTTGCNGATGAGAAGGAGCTTGCGGAGCACAATATGTTAGTNGATCTGGGAAGAAATGANCTTGGCAGGGTCAGCAGATTCGGCAGCGTACAGGTGGAAAAGTTTCATAGCATCGAACGTTACTCCCATGTAATGCATATCGGCTCCACGGTCCGGGGCGAGATCAGGGAAGGGTATGACGCTCTGGATGCCATCGGGGCAGTTCTTCCGGCAGGAACGCTTTCCGGCGCGCCGAAGATCCGCGCCTGTCAGCTGATCGGAGAANTGGAGAATAATAANCGCGGAATTTACGGCGGGGCGATNGGCTATATNGATTTTACGGGAAATATGGATACCTGCATTGCCATCCGNATTGCATATAAGAAAAACGGNAGAGTGTTTATCCGAAGCGGCGCGGGTATCGTNGCNGATTCGGCGCCGGANAAGGANTATGAGGANTGCATCAATAAAGCCAAGGCNGTAGTCAGGGCATTGGAGCTGGCGAAGGAGGTAAATGTATGATCCTGCTGATTGATAANTATGACAGTTTTTCTTATAACCTGTATCAGTTGATCGGGGAGATCGATCCGGATATCCGGGTGATCCGGAATGATGAAATGACCATCGATGAGATTCGTAAGCTAAAGCCCAACCGTATCATCCTGTCACCGGGACCGGGAAGACCGGAACATGCCGGTATCATACTGGAGGCAGCCAAGATCTTGGGAAAGGAGATACCGACCCTTGGAGTCTGCCTTGGACATCAGGCGATCTGTATGGCTTATGGGGCAACGATCACCTATGCAAAACGGCTGATGCACGGAAAACAGTCGGAGGTGCGATTTGAGAAGGACTGCCCGCTGTTTGCCGGATGCCCGGAGAAGGCGCCGGTGGCACGGTATCATTCTCTGGCGGCGGACGAAAATACGCTTCCGGACTGCCTGAGGGTGACTGCGGTGACGGAGGATAACGAGGTGATGGCAGTGCAGCATAGGGAGTATCCGGTCTACGGCGTGCAGTTTCATCCGGAATCCATTATGACGCCGGATGGGAAAAGGATGCTGGATAACTTTATCAGGCTGGACTATTAAAAGGTATTTGTGAAAGAGTCAAGTCCGGCTTACATAACTCTTTGTTTGAAAATAGTTGTTCCAAAAACATCATATAATGAAATCATTTTTGGAACAACTATTTCCAAGCTTCGAGTTATGTAAACCTCATGGACAGAATTGTGGAACAAATATGATAAAGCCATTTGTTTGTAAAAAATTAAAGTTTCAATTAAAAATAAGAGGAGGAAAAGAAAATGATTAAAGAAGCAATTGTAAAGATTGTAAACAAGGAAGACTTAAGCTATGACGAAGCGTATACGGTGATGAATGAGATCATGAGCGGGGAAACGACGCCGACACAGAATGCAGCGTTCCTGTCCGCGCTTTCCACCAAGAGCGCCAAGGCGGAAACCACTGATGAGATCGCGGGATGTGCGGCGGCTATGCGGGATCATGCCACCAAAGTGGAGACCGGCATGGAGGTATTTGAGATCGTAGGAACCGGCGGGGATAATGCCCATAGCTTTAATATCTCTACCACTTCCGGGCTGGTGATCGCAGCCGGCGGAATGAAGGTTGCAAAGCATGGAAACAGGGCGGCATCCTCCAAGTGCGGAACGGCGGATTGTCTGGAGGCGCTGGGCGTGAATATCGAGCAGAGCCCGGAACAGTGCGTCAAACTGTTAGAGGAAGTGGGGATGTGTTTCTTCTTTGCGCAGAAGTACCATACTTCCATGAAATNTGTGGGAGCCANCCGTAAGGAGCTGNGCTTTCGGACCGTATTTAACATCTTAGGTCCGCTGACCAATCCGGGCAGCCCGAAGATACAGCTGTTAGGAGTTTATGATGAATATCTGATAGAGCCGTTGGCGCAGGTATTGATGAACCTTGGTGTCAGAAGAGGTATGGTAGTCTATGGAAAGGATAAACTGGACGAGATCTCCATGAGTGCGCCGACCAGCGTCTGCGAGTTTAAGGACGGCTGGTTTAAATCCTACGAGATCGCACCGGAGGATTTTGGATTTGAACGATGCACCAAAGCTGATCTTGTCGGCGGCATGCCGCAGGAAAATGCTGCGATCACCCGTGAGATCTTAAGCGGTCAGAAAGGACATAAGCGCAATGCGGTGCTGATGAATGCTGGAGCAGGGCTTTATCTGGGCGGTAAGGCGGAGTCCATGAAGGACGGCGTTGCATTGGCGGCGGAGCTGATTGATTCCGGTAAGGCGATGGCAACATTGGAGAAGTTTATTGAGGTGAGCAACCGGTAAAATTTGTAATATGATTGAACAGAGAGACTTCATGGTAAGGGTACGTGGAGGTATGCGATGACGGAAAAAGAGAAGATGCTGTCGGGAAAGATATATGATCCGGCTGATATTACATTGGTAAAATTAAGGGAAAAGGCGCATGGTCTCAGTTTGAAATATAATCAATGCCCGGAAACCGATGAAAGGCGGGCAGAGATTCTAAAGGAACTGATTCCTGCAATGGGTGAGCGGGTATANTTACAGNGACCGGTNCAGNTTGATTATGGTTGTTTTACAACCATAGGCAAAAACAGCTATGCGAATTTTAATTTTACCTGTGTGGACTGCTGTCCCGTGGCAATAGGAGAAAATGTGTTTATCGGCCCCAATGTATCTTTGCTGACACCTGTTCATCCCATGAGGTTTCAGGATAGAAATATGTATAAAAGATCAGATGGCGTAGTAACGGACCAGGAATATGCAAAACCCATTACTATACAAGATAATTGCTGGATTGCCGGTAATGTTACGGTTTGCGGCGGAGTTACCATTGGCGCCGGTACTGTGATTGGAGCTGGGAGTGTAGTGACCCATGATATTCCGGCGCATGTATTTGCTGCTGGCGTTCCATGTAAAGTCATAAGGGATATTACTGAAGCCGATAGTTTAGAGAACTATCCGGAATTGTTTTAAAATATAGACGATAAGGGAGTAAACGCCGCATTGGATCATCGGTCATTTGACGACAAAAGAATTGCCCGGGGCTATGCATGTGATAGACCGTGGCTGCATAAGCAGGTCATCGGGCGGTTGAAGTCTGACTTAAATATCGGGAAGAACTTTCAAAACGGACTTGACGTTGGCTGCGGTGCCGGACTGTCCACCAGAGCGTTAAAAATGATTTGTGACAGCGTAACAGGAACTGATATTTCAGCGGAAATGATTCGGGCGTGCATAGAAAACCACGATGCTTCGGAATATACTTTTTACGTGGCGAAAGCCGAGGAAACCCATCAGCCCGAAACGCCATACGAAATTGTCACCGCCGCAGGGGTCATTAACTGGGTGGATAAGGATACATTTCTCGAAAATATGAACTCTGTTATGGCTCCTAAGGCGTTGCTTGTCATATATGATTTCTGGATTTCGGATCATATGCTGGGAAACGATGCTTATACGGAATGGTTTCATAATTTCTATCTGAGAGAATTTCCAAAACCGCCCCGGAACGAAGAAGTATGGCGTCAAAGAGATCTTCCGGAAGGATTTATCATAAAAGATCAAGTGACATACAGGATGCGGTATGAATTTGACTTAGACACTTTTTTGCGTTTTATGATGACGCAGTCAAATGTTCATTTGCAGATACAAAGAGGACAAAAAAACGAGAATGAGATTTACCGGCAGATGAAACGAACCCTGTCGCCGATTTTTTGTGAAACCAGACGAACTTTGATTTTTGATGCATATAGCTGGTATATAGAACGGCAGTGATGTTCAACTTCGGTATTTGGGGAGAGTAACATATTTTTTGTTTTTGGTTATGAGAAATATGTATTCCTGAAAAAGAGTAAATTGATCCGCAATAAAATAAATTGTCGAAAAGTTTTGCGGTTTATAATCGCAAAACTTATTGACTTTTGAAGGGTTTTTGGATATACTATCCTGCAAATGGAGGTGGTATATCGTGATTTACAGACCGATGTATGTGGATAAGATAATGGCGTATGTAGACACTCCATTTGTCAAGGTTCTGACAGGGGTCCGCCGCTGCGGGAAGTCTACAATACTCAAAATGATTATGGAAAAGCTGCAAATGGAGCGTAATATTCCCGCAGACCGTATTGTAAGCTGTCGTTACGATTCGATGGAATACGAGGACATGACGGCGAAACAGATGTACGCTCACTTGAAGGAACGGCTTTCCAATGACGGTAAAACCTATCTGTTTCTTGATGAGATTCAGGAAATTAAAGGATGGGAAAAGGTTGTAAACTCTTTGGTAACGGATTTTGATGTGGATTTGTATGTGACAGGCTCCAACTCCCGTATGATGTCTTCGGAGATCTCCACCTATCTGACCGGAAGATATATTGCTTTTCGTATCTTTACGCTATCTTTTTCGGAATACCTGATGTTTAAGGAACAATATGATACGGTTAGCGATCCGAGAAGCGAGCTTGCAGAGTATGTCCGACTGGGCGGATTTCCCGCAACGCATTTGCAGAAGTATTCGCAGGACGAGATCTATACGATTGTCCGTGATATTTACAACTCGACCATTTTCTCTGACATTGTGAAACGGAATCAGATCAGAAAGATAGACCAGCTGGAGCGTGTTGTTAAATACACCTTTCAAAATGTGGGCAACACATTTTCTGCAAAGTCGATTTCTGATTATCTGAAATCGGAGAGCAGGACATTGGATAACGAGACGGTCTATAGTTATCTTGAAAAGCTGGAAAAAGCGTATCTACTCCACCGCTGTTCTCGATATGATTTGCAAGGTAAGGAAATCCTGAAAACGCAGGAGAAGTTTTATCTTGCAGATAACGCGCTGCGGTACAGCGTTCTCGGATACAACGCCAACAGTGTAGCCGCAAGCCTTGAAAACATTGTCTATTTGGAACTTTGCCGCAGAGGATATACCGTCCATATCGGAAAAACAAATGACGGAGAAATCGACTTTGCGGCAATGAGACAAAATGATAAACTATATATTCAGGTCACGCAGGAGATCGGTTCTGAAAAGACGGAAAAACGGGAATATAGCCGCATGCTTNAAATACACGACAATTATCCAAAATNTGTACTTAGGGCAGACGCATTTGCAGGCGNAAACTATGAGGGCATCANGACAATGCACATAGCAGATTTCCTGCTCAGCTCTGAATATTAACTCCTAATATTGATTGATTCGATAGGAGCATAAGAGACATAATATTCGCATCATGTCTCTTAAAAGAAAGAAGGAATTTTTATAATAAAACGTATTTTACATGATATAAAAGTTATTTTTCTTACTCTTTTGTCGGTCGCCGTGGTTCTTTTGATTGCATATTTTATTTTTAATTATATAGATGGTTATCGGTATTATGCGGTACATAAAGTCGGCTCAATAAATTTAAATTATGAATTTAGTAGTTTGGCACAGTGCAATGATACCAGAAATGTTTCAAGGGATACTGTTTTGTCTATTTTAGAGCAGTATCATGCGGATATTCAAGATGAAGAAGAATATCAAAAACTTTATCAGGCAGTTGAAAATAAGGATGCGGGTGCTTTCTTTGTAATTTCTCATGGAGCGCCGATACTCTATTATGAGTATTATAATGATGTGGATAATTTATTTTGTTTTCCTGTGTGTGGAAATGGTCAGCCTGACAGACTTTATATTTACCGTGTGTATCGCAAGATTCCGGCGATTGGATAACGATGAAAAGAGAGGTCTGGCTAGAAGAACTTGACAATTCCAGACTATTGTGATAGTATAGACTACAATAATAGTACAGACTATTATTGTAGTCTTTAATATTGCAAAGAAAAAGCAGATAGGTCTGCTGTCATAAAATGCGAAAAGAAGGGACGGGATGAATTTGAAATTGTTTGACAGCGAAATGAAAGTGATGGAGCTGATTTGGGCAAAGAGGTCTGTCAGCGCAAAGGAGCTGAGCCTGCTGGCGGCGTCGGAACTGGAATGGAATAAGAATACTACATATACGGTGATCAAAAAGCTGGTGGCAAAAGGGTATATCCGGCGTGACGAGCCGGGATTTATCTGCACGCCGTTGATCTCAAAAGAGGATGTGCGCCGGGCAGAGACGCAGGGGTTGATTGACAGACTTTTCGGCGGTTCCAAAAAGGCGCTGTTTTCCGCCCTGCTGGAGGATGAAAAACTGTCGGAAAAAGAACTTGATGAGCTGAGGAAGATGATTGATAAGAGGTAATATCTATGCCGGGAGAAGTGTTTTACTGGGTTTTGAATATGAGCGTCACTGCGTCGATTGCCGGAGCGGTTCTTTTGCTTTTAAGAAAAATAAAGAAACTTCCCAGGCGGCAGGTTTTTATCCTGTGGGCGGTTCCCTTTCTGCGGATGTGGATGCCTGTCAGCATCGGAAGCCGATACGGGCTTATGAGTCTTTTGAAGCAGGCGGGGATGAGGACGGTTACCGTATATGAGAGCTCGGAACAGTTTTCAATGATGAACTGCGTAGGGGCGGCGGAAAGTTATTTTCCCGTTGTTTATAAAGTTAATATTTTAGAAAATTTATTTAACGGGGCGTTTACGGTATGGCTGGTGGGCTGCGTTGCGCTTTTCGGAATCCTGGTCTTTCTGTATGTGGGAAGTAAAAGGGAAGCGTGCCGGGGAGAACGGTTAGAACTGCCGGATGATGGTTTGATCGTTGGTGATAAATGGGAAGCTTACCGCGGTGGGCGGTTAAAGGGGAATGTCCGGCTGTCCGAAGAGATCGATTCGCCGGCTGTTTATGGAATCCTTTATCCCCAGATTGTGATACCGGCATCGTATCGGGAGAAAGAGCTGACTTACATTCTTGCCCATGAAAATGTTCATATAAGCCGCCTGGACAATTTGTGGCGGCTGACCGCCTTTGCAACCGCCTGTCTGCATTGGTTCAATCCCTTTGCATGGCTGTTTTTGAAGCTTTTTCTGGAGGATATGGAACTGGCATGCGATGAGAAGGTATTAGCGGGGCTTGGCGAACATGAAAAGAAAGCATATGCGCTGGCACTGGTGGAATGTGCCGCGGACGCGCCTCTTTTTGCCTCCGCTTTCGGGGGAGCAAAACTCCATAAAAGGATCTTCCATATTTTATCCTATAAAAAAATATCCATATTTTCAGCGTTATGCTTTGCGCTTCTTGCGGCGGGGATCGCCTTTACGCTGCTGACAAATGGGTCTTTATAAGGGGATGTTTTTATCTTATGGAGGCATGCGATGGTGATTAGAAAGAAAATAACATTTTGTATATTAACAGTAATTGCATTAAATGCAATATTTCTTTTGCTATGGTTTGGCAGGCAGGAGAAAAAGGAAATTATGATTAATGTTGACGGTTTTGAAGTTGTGTATGATGTGACGAATAGGGAACTCAATATTGAAGACTTTAGAGAAATTGAATTGGGCAGCTCTTTAAATGAAATTGCCGAAAAAGTAGGGGAACCGGATACATGGATCGGATGTGGAATGCTGTGGCCTGTTTATTTTTTGGAAGGTAACAAAGCTGTAGCTTTACATTTTGTATATCCGGAGGTATGTGAAAATCTATGGATCATAGAGTTGTATGATGAAAACGGAGAATGTCAGATCATAAAAGAAAGTCAGATTATTGAAGAAGAATAAAGAAAAATAAAGAAAATTCTTTTGCTGTTAAGAAAATATGGAATGAGAGGAATACTCAATTATGGGAAATAAAAAATTGGAAAAATATTATCTGCTATCGGCGGCAGGCATACTGGCGGCTTCCGCGTATCCCCTGTATATGGGTGTGCGGGTAGTTTCGGATATGATCACGGCGGGAACGGTCATGAAGGAGGATTATCCCAAATACATCATTCCCTATACCCCTATCAGTCTTGCATTGATTGCCGGGGTATGGCTGATGCCGCTGCTCTTAAAATACATAAAGAAGGGCAGCCTGATTTTCGCTTCAGCGGTATCCTCCGCCATATTCCTGACGGCGGAAATGCTTCTGGAGAGCAAAGTGATCGTCACTTCCACCGTCGAGACAACGCTGGAAAGCTGGCAGATGTACATGTGTATCGCCTGGCCGCTGACGGCTGAGCAAGAAACGATAAGGCAGTCGCCTGTGGAGATTTTGATGGGAGATTACAATCCTGCATTTAAGCTGCATTTTTATGTGATTTCTATTCTGCTGATACTGGCGGCGTTAAATTGCTTTTACGGCTTTGCCCGTGTGATTCAGGGCAAAGAGCAAAAGAAGAAGGTACTGACGATGCAGGCGGTATCTCTTGGAACCTTTCTGGCACTTTGCGTCCTTGCCTGCTTTACGGCGTTTTTCAGAGACGGGAATCTCAGGGTTTCCCTTGTTTCAACGATTCTCATGGCTGTGTTTTTTGTTTTATTCGGCGTGACGGCAGGGATTTATACCGCTTCCTTTCTGACGGAAAAAGGTCCGCGGATCTTTACCTGGATTCCTTCCATAGTGGCCTCGCTTATGACGACGCTTATGTATATAGGGGAAATGATATTATTAAACGGATATCTGTACCGTTTTGGCGAAGGATTCTTCTTTAGAGGGCTGTTCAAAGCGCCGGCGGAGTATTACCCGGAGGGACTTTTCTCCGAAATCCTTGGGACTGTGGGACCTGCGCCCGTAGATCTTATGATCATTCTGGCGTCCGGGCTGATCTGTGGAGGGATCTTGAAGCTATGGGGAGGCCGGAGGGATTCGTAACGTATTTTTGCATCATTAGAAAATGATAAAAATAGAAATGGAGACCAAAAGTATTGGGGTATAGAGAGAACAGAGAAAGCAAATATGAATCAAACGAGAATAGTTGTATTGGCTATGATCTTATGTATTAGTGTAATGCCGACGGGATGCGCAAAAACATTGGCTAAAACAGCAGATATAGCAGAGGAAGCAACAGAAATAGTACAACATATAAATACATTGATAGAGATATAGAACCGGAGTATTTTTATGAGTTGGATAATACAAGCACTTATGAACAAATACTTGAAGAAATAAGCGAGCCTAATGGTCAGTTTGGTTCAGGGACGATATATAAATATTACGAAATTGATAATGATTTGTTTGTGGGCATCTTCTTTTCATGCAGTGAAAATAAACTATTTGATAGAGTACTATTAATAAGGTTATGTTCGCAAGATGAAATATTAGATACTATATATCCGAGATAAAGTATATCTGGATCCTTGATCTGATAAGATAGTACTACAATCTACTGACAGTAGAGAATAAAGCAGAACGAAAGAGCAGAGTGCGGAGATGCCTGTTTGGTTAGAAATTGAAAATAGGCGTAAAATATGGATATTATGGTAAAGTCTCTGCTTTGCCGGATCAGAGCCCCGGAAGGGGCTTATTTTAGTTTTTCTGATTCTCATAACTTATATTTTCGCTCTTTATAAAATCAATAGATGAAAATCCTGATAAATATATTCATTTCTTTAGTATAATTTTATGTAAGGTAAAAGTTATTGCGCTTATATAAGTATAGAAAAAGTATGATGTTAATAATACATTTATTAATAATAATAGAAAAAAGTATATTAAATATATATTTTTTATGTTTTATTAGACACATTCATATAAATATTGATTGTATAATATCAATAAAATAGGTTTTTTGGAGAATAAAATGAAAATAAGAATACTTTAGTGGTTAAAACTTTTTTGTTTATAAAAAATATAAGTATGTATTGTAATTATATTGTAATAAATATATAATAAAATTATGAATTGTAAAAAATAGGAGATGCTTTTGGACTTGAACAATATATAGAATTTTCTATTAAACAAATAAATATTATTAATGACAATAATTATGCTGATTGAAATTTAATAATTTCAGGCGATAGTTGATCAATCTATTAACAGTTTATACGGTTTGGCCAGAACGGTTAAAATGGGGGAGAAATTCATGAAATTGAATTGGAATGAATATGCACATTTTATTGCGGACAAAGATAGAGTATTTATTGGCAATACAATGAACAAAGAATGTTTGTTTATCACAAAAGAATGCTATCAAATATTGGATAATGCGATGAAAAATGATTATTCGGAAAGTGAGATTATTGAGTCATTTCAGACGGAAAAAGAGCGGTTGTATGTAAAAGAGTTGTTTGAAATCTTAAAACAAAAGGGAATGGTCGGGGATTTCAATTATTCGGAATTGTTTAAAAATAATCTGAAAATAATTTGAGCATTTACGGATCAATGTAATTTAAGATGCAGGCATTGCGCAAATTCATCCGGTGAATTGAAAAGAGGAAAAGAATTAGAAAAAGAAGAACTGCTTGAGATTGCAGATAAAATTTGTGCATTACATCCCGGAAGTATCTGCCTAACGGGCGGTGAACCATTAAATAATCCTTATTTTTGGGAAATTGTAGATCATATAAAAAACCAATTCCAAGGATATTTGAGCTTAATGACAAATGGAACTTTGATCAATGAGGAGATTGCATCCAAATTGGCTGAACAATTTTACTCCATTGATATCAGTCTGGACGGTGTTGATGAAGAAAGCTGCGCCAAAATACGAGGTGAAAATGTTTTTGGAAAAGTAATTCGGGGAATAAAGCTTTTGCAAAAACACGGAGCGGAAAGAGTCATAGTTTCTATGGTGGATTGCAGCGCGACGCATGAATATATTCAGACATTTAAGGATTTATGCAGAAATGAGCTGGGTGTACGATACATAATTCGGGCTTTTGACAGCATTGGAAGGGGAGAAATAAATAAAAAAGAATTGGAGAACCCTCCTTTTGAAATCTTTGAAAGCAAATTGACTGAAAATAAAGAGAATAAACAAGTTTCAATCAAAAAAGAAGAAAAAAACTATATGCCGGATTTATTTGGATGTAAAGCTGCGCTCATGGAATTTCACATAGATTATCGAGGGCAGATTTATCCATGTCCCATACTGGATTCAGAAGAATTTTTACTGGGTAATGTATTACATGAAGAACTAAGAACCTATCTGTTTGAAAAAAAATATATGGAAAGTGCAGGATACGCTGCACTGCTTCAGTACCTTCCTTGGAATGTGCCGGGGTGCTCGGATTGTAAAAACCAGTTATTTTGTTATACATGCATAGGGGATATCAAAGAAAAATATAAAAGCGGTGTCATAAAAAACTGTAGCAATAAAATACCTTTTTAGAATTGAGGCGCAAGATCAATGCTCTTTAACATATGGGTTACGCAGGATTGTAATCTCTCCTGTAAATACTGTTATGAAAAAACAAAAAGAAAAAGGAATCTGAGTTTGGAAGACGCAGATGCGGTGATAGCGTTTGTTTTGAAATATCAGACAGATAGGCTGAATCAGGTAAATTTTCATGGGGGAGAACCTTTACTGAATGGGGGCGTTATAGAATATATTGTAAAACAGATCAATCATTCATCCCTCAGAAAAGGACGTTTTCGCTTTAGCTTTACGACAAATGGTGTATTACTTACGGATGATGTGCTGCATTTGCTTAAAGAAAATGAAATCCAGATTTCGGTCAGCATTGATGGAAAATCGGAAACGCATAATAAAAATCGGGTAGATCAAAGCGGAAATGGTACCTATTCTATAGTGGAGAGCTGCTTAAGGCGGCTGGAAAAGAACAAGATCGATTATGAGATCAGAATGACATATACATCAGAGACAATATCGGATCTTGCTTGTAATGTTGCATTTTTGCTGGAACATTTTAATTGTTCCTGCCTGCGTTGGGCGCCGGATTATTTTGATCGCGGATGGAATGAAAAAAAGGTTCAGATATTGATTGAACAATACTATAGCATAAGGGAATATCAAAAAAAGATCAAAATAGAACAGGCGGAAAAGATAGCTGCTTTCCATATCAATAATTTAAATAAATTAGGTGCATGTTGCGGTGGCATAACTGAGCTGAATATTGACACAGAAGGGAATTTATATCCATGTACATTCGCCTGCGGGAACGAAGCGTTTCTGATCGGCAATATTAAAGATGGACCGGATGTAGAGCGTATCAAAAGAATCCATGGCACAATGCAAAAAAGCTATCAGAAATGCAGAACCTGCCAGAATAAAGAGTATTGTATTGGCAATCGCTGTAAAATGATCAATTATATGAAAGATACCTATTGTAGTGTTTATATGGATAATGTCTGTAGCTTGTCTAATGCGGAAATCAAATTATTGAAAGAACAATGGATGCTATGATAATACAAAGAAAGGAAGCAATGCATATGAAAAATGAAATAACAGATTTTATGGAGTTAAGGGATCAGTTTGATGTAAGGCTGCAGGGATGTGGTAGTGACTGCACGACATATAGGAGGAGCACGGCGACGGAAGTGAAACAGCTTGAGGCGGCTGGGGTTAATTGCCATAATCCGTCGGATGCGGATATACAGGCAGGATTCGATATGGCAGGAGTTCTTGGAATCACTTATTGTTATGTTGAGACATCGGCGGTGAAAGTTAGTTGGTTTTAAAAGATTAAATATGGTTATGGTATCCATTGTTTTCATAAGAGGGAGGCTGATATGTTTATATGTTTCTTTTTACAAAAATGATGATAAAACATCATATTAAACGCAGTTATATGATCATATTGGGAATTGCCTGCTCGGTGGCAATGATGTTCTGCATGATCCAGATGGGGGACAGTATTATTAATAAATATAAAGAGCAGGCAATGGGAACGAATCTGTACGATTTTCATATAGAAGGTTTATCAAAGGAACAGGTGGATTGGCTGAAGGCGGAACTGAATCAGGAAAAGATAGAGTCGTCAGGAATCTTCTATAGTGATTACTGGGAAATGCAAATGAAACTGGAAGCATATGCGAAAATGGAGTTAACTTTTTGTGCGGGATCGGTGGAAGGGTTGGAAGGTCCCGGTCTGCAGCTTCAGGAGGGAAGATGGAGCGAGGCGCCGGATGAGATTGTTTTGGAACAGTATGTCTGCAGTATACTGGGAGTTGGAATAGGCGATGAGGTCACAGTCGTCTGTGAACTGACAGGGGACACATGGTGTTTCCGCCTTGTCGGCATCATGGAAAATACGCCGGTCTTATTGAACACCGATTGGAGAATGGGATTCATGAACGTTTCTTTCGACTTCCTTTATGAATCAGAGCTGCTCACACCGGAGACAGAAGAACATACCCTGATCGTTACGGTTAATTCTGATGTGGATGATTATGATATTGAAGAAAATTTTGAAATCATTGCAAAAGGTCATGAACTGCTCGCACAGATGTATGGGTTTGACAGTTATTGGGATATGGTGCAGGGAGCGGGTAGCGGACAGGTTTCAGAGGAAGAACTGGAAGTTGTAAGAAAAATCAACAGGCAAGTAGGAGTTAATAGCAGTAAAGATGAAAATTTTTTGGAATATCAGTCACAGTCGGAGACCGGAAATGTATTGAAAGCATTAGCAATACTGCTTGCGGTAACCATGGTCTTACTGATCTTTAACAGCATGCACCTTTCCATTGTTGAAAACACAAGGGAATTAGGGATGCTCCGCTGCATTGGGATGAATTATCGGCAGACCGGTCTCATTGTATTTACGGAAAATGTCTGTTATTGCATTTTGGGGTACGGGATCGGCATTGCCTT
>WFLX010048528.1_pt1 | contig 22492 bp, 16 predicted proteins | sample 4967041 | NCBI WGS metagenome assembly WFLX01 (sample SAMN12857096, study PRJNA449069) | gut metagenome | isolation source: stool from male and female vole | host: Microtus ochrogaster | place: USA:Florida | collected 2017
TACGCCGTTATCATCAATTTCTGCGCCTGTCAGCTCAGATGCCGCCTCGTTTCCGATGTCATCCACGCCAAGAGAAAGCTTTCCGTTTTTGAACTCCTTTACGATCTCTGAGGCCCCGTCATCTGCGTACAGTGTCGCTTCTGCAAGTTCAATGTCAAGGCCAGCAGAGATCGCTTTGTGATAGCCTGAAAATCAGGATTCAATTCAGCATCTTCCCTGAATTTTGATATGAATTTCTCAAATTCACTCATATCGTCAGACAGGAACTGAATTGTATACATTGTGCAGCTCTCACTGCTATTAACCATCAGGAGTTCAACTTCGCTCATTGTTCAATACTTTTCTAATGACAACGCAAATTTACGAATTTTGTTTTACATAAATGTAAATCCCTGTCGCATTTTTCGGCTTGTTGATTCTTACAATTCAGGTTTCTTCACTTTATCTCGGTATTCTTTCGATATAAAGTGATTTTACCATCAGAATCTGCCTTATTCAAAAACAGACTCGACCCTTGATATGAGTAGCGGAGGCATTCCTGCCTCGCATTGTGTCCCATTCAAAATATCAGAGTGCCCAAGAAGTGGCGGAGGCATTCCTGCCTCCGTACCAAGAAGCAGCGAAAGCACAAGAAGTAGCGGAGGCATCCCTGCCTCCGTACCCCAGAACAAGAATGCCTCCGTAAAATCCCCCGAAAATTTATTATCTCTAAGGCTATCTTGGTTGCAGACCCTGTGGAATACGTGAAATGCGACCTGAAGCGTCAGACCGAAGGCCTCGAAGTGCTCCGCAACTGCGTAGCCGGAGTTCATGACGACCCCACCACATACGACCTTCTCAAGGCATATCTCAAAGATGAAGAAGATGACCTCTATTGGAGTGAGAATACCGTAGAACTCATCAACAAGCTCGGCGAACAGAACTGGCTCCTCACCCAGCTTTGAAACCACACCGGCTGTTCTGAAACACCACAGACTGATTAAAAAAATACAGAGTGATTTAAATATCACAGGCTGATAAAGAGCGGGCGTCAATCTCATCAAGATGAGATTGACGCCCGCTCTTACAGCATTAGCGAAGACACAAACCCGGCAATAGGAGGAAGCCCCCTACAAGCGGCCTTCCAAGGAGCGCGGGAAGTGGCGGAGGCATTCCTGCCTCCGTAAATCCCCCCAGAAGTAGCAGAGGCTCTGCTGGAAGCCCGCGCTCCTTGAGAAATTTTTCGGGGGAATTTTGGGGGATTGTTTGGTGGTGCCGGATTTTTTTGCTAATTTTGCTGCCGGACGGCGGTGCGCCGCGCTTGCGCGGCCTGCCACCGGCCATGAGACATATTATTTAAAAAGCGTATATCCGCGCTGATTCTTGACGTTCTGAAATTCTCGCAAAATTTCATACCTATATCAAGGATTGAGCAACGGTAGACGCCCCTGTGGATATGTGAACATCCGCCCGGGGAGCTTTGTCTGTGAGAGACGGGGCTCCGTGCGGCGGTTGCATATACTCAGCGTGGGCCTCTGCATGTTGCCGTCCAATATAGGTAGGGCAATGCGAGAAGCCTCAGAACGTAGGACGGTAACAGATACAGATTCCTGCGCTTTTTTCATGCACTTACTTTTGCAATAGCCGAAGAGGGGAATCCGGAGGCTTGACCAAGGACATGAAACGACTTGTAAAAACCATCAAGCGCATGGCCGCAGTAGCGGCCATCGCAGCCGCCGCGCTGGCCTCCGCCCTCCCCGTCGGCGCCAAACTCCACTACCGAGGCTTCGTCGAAGGAGGTATCGGCGTGACAACAGTCCCTGGATATGATTTCTCTGAGCTTCAGTCTGATGGTGGGATGGGATTTGGGTATATGCTCGCCACTACTCACGGTATCCAGCTCAATAAAAACTTCATCGGCATAGGCTTCGGTATCACCCCCGGGTATGTCACTGAAGCAAAATGGCCTACAAGGGACACCTGGAGACTTTCACGCGCCACCATGCCATTTTATGCAAATTGGCGATATGATTTTTTCAATACCAATTCATNGACTCCATATATNGGTGTCAAGGGAGNGATTTTCCTCANATNGTTAGCGGGCTATTGNAAAATCAGATTTCTACGATGGTGAGGATCATCACCGGTGGGGTCCATGCAATGCTTGGCCTGTGTTTGCCGCTATAGATTTAGGTATGAGAAAAAATGTCTCGTCCACTTCCGGAGTATCTTTGGGATTGAGCGTACAAACTGCTTCTAATTACGACCTCGGCATTAGCATCCTGGCGAAGGTAGCATTCGACTTTTAACTAATCACTATAAAAATATAATTATGAAACGACTTGTAAAGGCCATCAGGCGCTTGGCCGCAGTCGCGGCCATCGCAGCCGCCACGCTGATCTCCGCCCTCCCCGCAGGCGCCAAACTCCACTACCGCGGCTTCGTCGAAGGCGGCATAGGCATCACTACCGTAACAGGAGAGGAGAACCGGCTTGACAATCAAGATAACGGTAGCGGCGTTGCCCTTGGTTACATGCTCGCGACCACCCACGGCATTCAGCTCAAAAACCACTTCCTCGGACTCGGACTCGGCATCACGCCCGGTTACACCGCGATAGGTAANTACTACNATNACTACAAANATNCTGGATCCTGGTCTGGTTGGAANTCTAAAGCGGCCATTGATGAGAATCGAAAATCAAAGGTCTCCATGCCTCTATANNTTAATTGGNGATACGATTTCTTTTCCGCCACGAGCTCTTGGAATCCGTATGTCGGTGCTAAGGTCGGGTATTTCTTACCGATTTCGGAACATCATTATTCCTACACTTTGCATACGCAGTTTGTGCATAGTAACGGCGTAGTGGATCCATGGGAAACAATAACTGCAGGTGTACAGAGTACTGGCTGGCCAATATTTTTCTCCGTAGACTTTGGCGCGAGAAAACGCATCTCTGACCGATCAGGCATTTCTTTCGGACTCAGTTTGCAATCCAGCAATAATGCGTATTTGAGTGGTCATGAGCACTACGATGAATATAATATTTACTTAAGTGAGCACCTCGGCATCAGCATCCTGGCGAAAGTTGCCTTCGACTTCTAAGACGGTATGGGTATGAATCGACTGGTTATTTTTGCGGCGGCTGCCGCTGTCGCCCTCCCGGCTATCGGTGACAATTCGATGGTCCTCAACGGGGTCAAGTACACTATCGAAAAGGATGGCACTGCCACTGCTTCGGCTGTAAAGCCGAAAGACCCGAAACTCGAGACACTCCAGGTGCCGACAATGCTCAATGTCAATAACGGCAATGTCTACGTCACCCGAATTGCCAAGAACGGTTTCAAAGGCTGCCCCAACCTCACGACCGTGGTGCTCCCAAATTCCATAAAACAGATTGGCGCGGACGCGTTCACAGACTGCAAGAAACTCCAATCAGTCGTACTCCCCGACCAGACTTCTGTCGAAATTCCGCCCGCCAATTTCGGCACGGGCGGCAATGGCCCGTTCAAGGGATGCACAAGCCTGACCAGCATACGCGGCAACAATTCCCTGCTGCCGGACTACGTGCTCTCGCAGGCCCTCAAGGAGTGTTACGATGTGCCCTTCGCATACAACACCAACGCAGGTGCTCCCGCTCCGACTGCGGTTTATGCCGACTACCGCGAGTCCGTCCCACCCTTCTCGGAGTTTGCGGAATCTACGGTGAAGCAGCCAATGGAGATGTGGGAGAAGCGCAAGCCCTACGAGAGTTCGGCGGAGTATATGGAGCGCGTNACGGACGCGAGCCGCGAGGCNAAGCTCAAAGACCTGCTGGCCCAGGCCCGCGAGGAATACCTCAACCGCTACGCTCCGTCCGGAATCTCCGGCACGGTGGAGTATTACGACCCCGACTACAATGTGTTTACCATCGACACTCATTCCTATGGCGAGATCTACGCGAAGGTGCCCAAGGATGAGGCGGAGGATTTCCGCAAACGGTGGAACGCCGTCCGCGTGATGCCGCGTTTCGGCATCCTCGGCGATCGCCTTGCGGTGCTCTCATGCACGTTCAGCCTCGACGGCAAGACCTATAATTCGGAGTCCGCCTACACCGACGAGACCGAGTCGGGCTACAAGACCATGCTGCGCCCCCTCTCGGAACTGCTCGCCGAAAACACTGCGGCCTCCGCCCCTGCGGCCCAGGCCGCACCCGCCCGCCCGGCGCAGAAGGTGGTCGACCCCGTCGACCTCCGCATACCGGCCACCGGAGTGAAGGATACCCACACTTTCGCGCTCGTGATAGGCAATGAGCATTACCAGGGCAATATCAAGGGTGTGCCATACGCGGCCAACGACGCCGATATTTTCGCAAAGTACTGCCGCCGCACGCTCGGGCTGCCCGATGCCAACGTCAAACTGCTCAAGGATGCCACCCTCGGACAGCTGACCAGCGCCATCGAGGAAATCAAGAACAAGGCGAAGTCCCTCAAGGGGGATGCCCGAATTATCTTCTACTATTCGGGCCACGGCAAGCCCGATGACAATGACCGCCAGGCATACATGGTGCCCGTGGATGCCTCGCCATACAGCAACCGCACCAACTACTCGCTCAGCGAGCTCTACCGCGAACTGGCTGAGGCGGACGCGGAATTGGTGGCGGTGTTCCTCGATGCATGTTTCTCGGGGGCCACGCGCAATGACGACATGTTAGTGGCGGCCAGGGCCATGAGGCAGGTGCCCCGCGAGGAGACACCGTTAGGCAACATGGTGGTATTCACGGCCGCCTCGGATGCCGAGACGGCCTATCCGATTGATGAGAAGAGCCACGGCGTGTTCACCTACGCCCTGCTCGACAAGCTCCAGACCACCGAGGGGAAGGTGAGCCTCGGCGACTTGGCCGACCATATCACCCGCTCCGTGACGGACCTGTCGCTTTCGGCCAACCGTCCGCAGAACCCGAAAGTGCTCGTCTCCCCTGCCCTCCCCGCCTGGAGCGAGATCCAGCTCCGCAAGTGACCGGACCCTTGAGACTTAAAAAATTTATGAGACGGGGTCTTACTATGCGAATCATAGCCATTCTGCTCCTCCTCCCCCTCCTCTGCTTCCCCGCAGAGGGGAGGGGGGAGAAACGCGCTTCGTCCGACCCTGTGAAGGTGTCCGGAGAGGGAATCTACTATCTCGAAGGGAAGGACAACCTCGATTATGCCCGCTCAATGGCCATACAGACGGCGCGGGCCAACGCCATAGCCTCCAAGTTCGGCACGGCAATCAGCTCATCCGTGCACTCCTCGGCAGATATCGGCAGCGGCGGCGAGGAGCGCAATTCGTTCTCCTCGGTGATGCGCTCGCTGCAGACCGGTGTGTGGGTGAAGGACCTTCAGGCCCCGGAGGTAGTATCCTTCATGGACGCCGACGGCTCGTTCGGATTCAAGGCCTCAGTCAAAGGGCTGGCCCGGCAGCTGAAATCATCGCCTGTGGAGACACGGGGGCGCGTGCTCGTGGAGGGGGCCCGCGGGCTTCCGCCGCACGAGGCGGACCGGCTCCGGGAGGGGGAGGAGTTCTTCTTCGGGTTCCAAGCCGCCTCAGACGGCTGGGTGGCCATATACTTGGCAGACGAGACAGGGAAAGTATGCAGAGCCGCGCCTGCGTCAGGAGCCGGCTACGGGCTGGTTCCGGTGACTGCCGGGGTAGATGTGACCCTGAGAGACGAACGCATCCGTAACGAGGCCTACATAGCGGACCCTGCGGAGCAGGAGGCGCACAATCAAGTGATATATGTGTTCTCCCCGGCCCCCTTCACGCAGCCCCTCGCCTCGGACACATACACCGGCAGGGGGCTCCCCACGCTCAGCTATGACCGTTTCCATGAATGGCTGCAGGACACCGCCCTGTCCGACGAGCGTCTCACCGTCACCTGGCAGACTATCCGCATCCACCGCTGAGAAAATCTCTCAAGGAGCGCGGGCTTCCAGCCCGCGGATGGGGACCTCAACGCCTCACCCCTCGCGGGCTGGAAGCCCACGCTCCTTGACCACTCCCCATCCGCGGGCTGGAAGCCCGCACTCCTTGAGATGCCATGCAACCATTCTGCATACTCAGACGTTTAAGTATAAATAATATTTAATATATAACCAAAATTTAAGAATTGCTATGACTATTGAATCAATCGGAACATGGGCAGGTGAGGTTTACAAGGCACTTGAGGCAGCCCCCGAGCGCATGCTCGGCCTCAAAGAGGTGAAGAAAGCCACTAAGCTGAGAAAGGACGAACTCATGGCAGCCTACGGCTGGCTGGCACGCGAAGGCAAAATCCTCCTCACTATGAACGACGAGGACCTCGTGGCCAAGCTGACAGACTGAACCATCCCCCTTTAACGACACATAACAGGGACGCCGGGACAGGCCGGCGTCCCTGTTATGTTAAGGAGGGCGCAGGATGCGCACCCACTTAAGTTCCTGCGGGTCTCCGACCCGCAGCCACACCCCCGGCCGCGCGACTTCATCATCCTCTGACGGTTCATATTAAACTGCGGGTCGGAGACCCGCAGGAACTTAAAAAACACCCGCAGGAACTTAAAAAACACCCGCAGGAACTTAAAAACATCCTGCAACACCCTCCCAAAAGTAAAGGAGGCTTTCCAGCCTCCTCAAAACTTAAAAACTCCTCCTCAAAACTAAACTCTTAAAAAACTCCTCAAAACTAAACACTCACTTCCGAAACGGCACCGACCATATCACCCTCACGGGCACCGGCTGGCCGTCGATGCGCCCCGGGAGCCACGGGGGCATGAGGGCGAGCACGCGCATCGCCTCATCGTTGAGCGAGGCCTCCACCCCCTTGATGACCCGGATGTGCGACACCTTGCCGTCGGCGTTGACCACAAACGAGCAGGTCACCCTCCCCTGCACGCCCTTCTGATAGGCGGCGTACGGATATGTGCGGTGAGTGTTTATGAAGGTTACCAGCTCGCCGTCTCCCCCGGGGAAGGAGGGCTTTTCGGTCACGTAGTCATACTCGAATACTTCGCGGTAGCACTTCCGCCCGTCCTGGCCAACACCGTTGGATACGCGGATGGTCTGCGCCATTGCGCCGAAGGCCCCTGCGAGAAGCAGGAGAAACATTATGATAATTCGTAACGGTCGAGTCTGCATGATAGTTATCAGTCGGTAGAAAAGGTGCCGGAGCGCCCTGCGGAGATGATTGGCTCCCNCCTCAGGATCGCTTTGACATGCAAATTTAACCCTCTCCGCCCACATACGCAATACCCCCGCACCCCGGAGAGGGGTGTTTTAAACAAGTTTTGCATTTTTTCACATTCAGTCCGACCATGCGTTGCGGACATTTTTGCCCTGCCTGTTAAAATACCGTGGCGTATAACTCCGTTATACTGTCATACATCATGATGAAATCAAAGACGACAATCCGATATACCGCCGCCGCGCTGCTCTGCATGGCTGCCTCCCCGGCCCCGCTGGCTGCGCAGGACGGCACGAACGCATACAGTTTCCTGGAGATTCCNTCCTCGTCCCATGNCATGGCCTTGGGCGGAGGGGGCATCGCCCTGATTGACGATGACGTGGCCCTCGTNCAGGAAAACCCGGCCCTGATGGGCCCCGAAATCGACCGTCAGGTCGCCTTGGGATACATGCACTGGTTCGGCAGCGCGAATTTTGCCTCGGCCCGTTTCGGAATGGGGGCCGGCGAGCGCTCCGGATGGGCCGTCGGCCTGCGGTATCTCGGATATGGCGACATGACCTACACTGACCCCGACGGCACGGTCGGAGGCACGTTCTCAGCCAGCGACATCGTGGCCGAAGGCACATACTCGCACGACATCACCGACCGCCTGCGCGGAGGCATCAACCTCAAGCTGGCATACAGCCATTATGAGCAGTACAGCGCGGTAGCCATGGGTGTGGACCTCGGCCTGAGCTACTACGATGATGACCACCGCCTCTCGCTCGCCCTGGTGATGAGCAATGCCGGAGGCCAGCTGAAACGTTTCAACGAGACCCATGACCGCCTCCCCTTCGACTTGAAGTTAGGATACATGCAGGGACTCGGCTCCTCTCCCTTCAGCCTCGCTATAACGGCCACGCACCTGACCAAGTGGAAACTCCCCTACACACATTACGACTCCCAGAACCCGGAAGCCGAGCCCGAGGAGAAGCACAGCTTCACCTCCGACCTCTTCCGCCACCTTATTTTCGGACTTCAGTACGCTCCNTCGGAACGATTTTACGCCGCAATCGGTTATAATTACAAGACCCGCACTGACATGGCATCCTACAGCCGCAGCTTCCTCTCCGGATGGTCAGCAGGCGTAGGGCTCAACGTCAAGGCCTTCCGCATCGGAGTGGCATATGCGCAGCCCCACCGGGGCGGCACAAGCCTGATGCTGAATGTGGCCATGAACATCGGGGAACTGTTATGACTATGGCCAAGAAAAAGAATTCCTCAGCGCAAAGCGCCGCCCCTCTGACAGGGAGCGAGCGCCACGGCACGGTGGTGCGCAATACCGGTAGCGCATACACNGTGCGCCTTGACTCGGGTGAGGCGGTCAACTGCCGCATCAAGGGCAATTTCCGCATCAAGGGCATCCGCACCACCAATCCCGTGGCCGTGGGCGACCATGTGACGGTGCGCGCAGCAGCCGATGACGCAGACTATATCACAGCCGTCTCGCCCCGCCGCAANTATATCATNCGNCGCGCCTCCAATCTCTCGAAAGAGAGCCACATACTCGCGGCCAATCTCGACCTGGCCNTGCTCGTGGCCACGTTGCGCGAGCCCGAGACCCCCCTGCAGTTCATAGACCGCTTCATGGCCACTGCCGAGGCATACAGNGTNACNCCCATGCTGGTGCTCAACAAGATAGATACCTGGGNCGAGGANGACCGCNCCCTGGGCGAGGCCGTTGCGACGCTCTACCGCTCNATNGGNTACGGNGTGCTCATGGTGTCNGCNCNNACNGGCGANGGTCTCGAANCGCTCCGCGAGGCCACGAAGGNCAANATCTCCCTGCTCGCCGGNAACAGCGGCGTGGGCAAGTCCTCGCTTATCAACGCCCTCGTGCCCGGAGCCGGACTCCGCACCGGCCAGATTTCCGCCCTTCACCACACAGGGCGCCACACCACCACCTTCTCCGAGATGATCCCCCTCCCCTACGGAGGCGACATCATAGACATCCCCGGCGTCAGGGGATTCGGCACGATCGACTTCGAGCCCGAGGAGGTGTCACACTTCTTTCCCGAGATTTTCCGCGCCGGCCGCGAATGCCGCTACGGCAACTGCCTCCACACCGGCGAGCCNGGATGCGCTGTCATCCCCGCCGTGGAGCGCCACGAGATTTCNGAAAGCCGNTANNCCTCCTACCTCTCCATTCTCGAAGAGGCCCGCGAGGAGGCGGGCGCCGACAAATACCGCAAGCCATTCTGATTCCGCNACCCTCACCCCGCTGACTGCCGATGAAAGACGATTCCGCTCCGAAAGAGACCGCGCCTGAAGAGACCGCTCCGAAGCGCCATCTGATACGCCCCGCCTGGCTCCGCATCACCCTCAAGACGCTGATGTGGATTGTCATCGCGGTGCTCCTCATACCTGTGCTCCTCTATATCCCGCCGGTGCAGACGCTGGTCAAGAACATCGCCTGCGGCATCGTGCGCGACAAGTCGGGCATGGACATAGNCATCGACCGCCTCTCGCTGCGCTTCCCNCTTGACCTGACCCTGGAGGGGGTGAAGGTGATNGAGGCCGCAGGCGACACAATGGCCACGGCCGGNAAGGCGGAGATAGATGTCAAGCTCATGCCCCTGCTCAAGCTCGACGTGCAGCTCAGACGGCTCCGCCTCAGCGAGGGCTCCTACCGGATGGTATCGCCCGATTCATCCATGATACTTAAGATCAGGGCCGGGCTCCTCGANGCCGATGACAAGTCTTCGGCCAATCTCAAGGATATGCACATCCTGCTCAACGAGGCCCTGCTCAAGGATGGGCGTGTGGACNTATACATGGATGTCTGGAAGAAAAAGCCGACGCCCGACACGGCTTCGACGCAAATGCTCATCGAGGCGCGCAAGCTGCGCCTGGAAAACTTCACTTTCGCCATGTCGATGCTCCCCACCATTGACACGCTCACTTTCACCACCAAGGCCCTGAGCATAGACAATGGCCGGGTCGACCTGACCAACAGCGTCATCACGGCCTCCCGCCTTGCTGCTGCCAATGGTGATGTGGTCTACCTGACTCCTACCCCCGAATATNTCGCCGCGCATCCGGCGCCAATCGACACCGTCTCACCTCCCTCCCCTCCGATGATAATAAAGGGCGACAGCGTGAGCCTTGACAATTTCAATGTGCTCTATGCCGTCAAGGGNGCCAAGCCCCTCCCCGGATTCGATGCGTCATACATCAGCCTTAGCGATCTGTCGGCAGGCGTGCGGGATTTCTACAACGCAGCCTCCACGCTTCGCGTGCCCATCAGGCGGCTCTCCGGAGCCGAGCGCAGCGGGCTGCGCATCACCGAGGGCTACGGCGAAGTGGACATCGACTCCACNGGCCTGGCTCTCAACGGNCTGCATGTGCTGACTCCCTGGTCGCGCATCGAGGCCACGGCAGGTCTCCCCTTCGCGCTGATGCAGATGCAACCCTCNGCCCCNCTCAATGTGGAGGCAAATGCCTCGCTCGGNTGGCCCGACATTGAGGCTTTCATGCCNNCGNTNGCCACNTACACAAAAATGATGCCTCAGCGCAAGCCTCTCAATCTGCGGCTCATGGCCTCCGGCACGTTAGGCGACGCGGTCATCGAGCAGTTTGACGCCGCCATACCGGGAGCTGTCTCGCTGCGCGCTTCGGGACGGGCGGCCAATGCACTCGACTTCAAGAAACTCGATGCTGCCATCAAGTTTGACGGCGAGCTCGCCGACCCCTCCCTGGCCAAGCGTATTGCCGGACTTGACATGTATGTGCCATCGCTGACCCTTAAAGGGACCGCCACAGCNCTGCGCGAGACCTACGGGGCCGATTTCAGCCTCGTCACCTCGGCCGGAAATGTCGCTGCCAAGGGAAAGGTGGCCATGAATTCCGAAAGATATGACGCCAATGTCGACATAGACCGCTTCAATGTGGCTCCATTCGCGCCGACCTTGGGTGTTGGGCATGTGACGGCCCAGCTGACGGCCCACGGAGCGGGGTTCAATCCCGAAAAACCGGGAGCGGCCACCAATGTGGTGCTCGACCTGCGGAGCGCGGAATACAACAGCCACCTGCTGCGCGACCTCCACGCGGATGTGACCCTTGAGAAGGGTGTCTTCACCATTGATGCCTCCTCCCCCAATCCGGCCTGCGATTTCGCCCTCTCGGGCCGCGGCACTGTGGCCCCGGATGACTACCGCTTCGACCTGCAGGGAGACCTGCGCAATGTCGACCTCATGCAGCTCGGCCTCTCCAAGACCGAGAACAGGGGCACGGGGCGCTTCACTGTCTCCGGCTCCGCCTCCCCGACGCGGTGGCTCTATGACGTGGACCTCGCCCTGGAGGATGTGGACTGGAATGTCGACGAGTCCCGCTACGATATTCCCGGAGGCCTGAGGGCCAAGGTGCGCTCCACACCTGTCGACACGTATGTCAGCCTGGACGGTGACCGCGTCGATGTCCTGTTTGAGAGTCCCTATAATATGAAATATGTCGTCAGCACCTTCTCGAGCATTGCCTCGCGGATTCCCGGGCAGCTGGAGCGGCGCAATTTCAACATGGGGGCCATCCAGGACTCCCTGCCGATGTTCCGCCTGCGCGCCAATGCCAACGACCGCGGCCTTCTGGCGGGGCTCCTCGGCCCCTCGGGCATCTCGATGGACAGCGTATGGCTCGACCTGGGCAAGGACACCATAGTCAAGGGACGCGCGGAGCTGCTCAACCTCAAGACCGCCTCCCTGGCCCTCGACACCATCGGGCTGCGCCTCTCGCAGCGCGGCGAGATGCTGGACTACCGCCTGCATGTGGGCAACCGTCCCGGGACGATGGACGAGTTTGCCGATGTCAACCTCAACGGCTACCTGGCCTCCAACCGCCTGTCAATGTCNCTCACNCAGCATAACCTCAAGGGNGAGCAGGGATACCGCCTCGGTCTCACGGCCGCTGTGACAGACAGTGTGGCCACTGTCCACTTCACCCCGCTGAGCGCGACAATCGGCTACATGCCCTGGCGGTTCAATATCGACAACCATGTGGACTACACCTTCAAGACGCGCCGCATTGACGCCAATCTCCAGGCGAAGAGCAACGAGAGCTCCATACTGCTCGCCACCTCTGACATCCCCGATTCCGAGGGCATCCGCGCGCGCCTGAAGCTGGACAATATCAAGATAGAGGATTTCCTCAACATGATGCCCGACGCNCCCCCGGTGGCCGGAGTGCTCAACACTGANCTCACCCTCGACTANACCGGCACAGCCTTGGAGGGCCAGGGCGACCTGACTCTGCGCGACCTNACATACGCCCGCAGCCGGGTGGGAGACTTCAACCTCACCCTCGATGCCGGGCGCGACAGGAACGGCGACACCCGCGCGACGGTTGGCCTCAAGGTGGATGACAATCCCGTGCTGGCCCTGCATACGGAGCTGATGCCCGACTCGGCCAAGACTGTCCTGGAGCCCCGAAACACTTTCCTCTCTTTGATGGATTTCCCCTTGGCGGTGGCCAATCCCTTCTTAGGGCCTGAGGTAGGCAGGCTGTCCGGCACCCTGAGCGGACGCATGGACCTCACGGGCAATTTCACCAACCCCATCCTCAACGGCCAGATAGCATGCGACTCCGTGCGNGTCTACATAGCGATGCTCGGCAGCGCGCTCACCTTTGATGAAGACCCCATCACGGTGCGCGACAACGTGCTTAATTTCAATAATTTCGATATTTACGGCTCGAACTCCAACCCCCTTACTCTGCGGGGCAAGGTGGATGCCACGAAGTTCAGCGACATCAGCCTCGACCTGGCACTGTCGGGAAGCAACGTGCAGCTCATCAACAGCCAGCAGTCTTCGGGGGCCGAGCTGTACGGCAAGCTGTTCCTCGACCTGGACGCGACTGCCAAGGGACGCCTGCGCCTGCTCAATGTCACCGGCAACGTCAACATGCTCGGCACGACCGACATCACCTATGATATGCCGGTCGACAATGCCATCATGGCGCGCCAGAACGGCAATGTGGTGCAATTTGTCAATTTATCAGACACGACACAGGTGGCCAAAGCCGATTCAATAGGCTCCTCGATGCTTATGCGGATCAACGCGACGGCTACAATCACCCCCGGGGCCGTGGTGAATGTNATCATTCCCAAGAGCGACGCCGGAAGCGGCAGCGTGCAGGTAGCCCCATCGGGCACCCTCACCTTCTTCCAGAACTATATGGGTGACCAGACCCTAAACGGCACTTTGACGCTCAACAGCGGCTATGTGCGCTACACAGTGGCGCAGGTGGTGCAGAAGAAGTTTGACTTCGAGCCTAACAGCACCATCCACTGGAGCGGCCAGATGATGAACCCGGCCCTCAACATCCACGCCGTGGATGTGGTGAAGGCCAGTGTCTCGCAAGGCTCTACGACCCAGGCGGTCAATTTNAATGTGGAGTTNGGTGTGACAGGCACTCTGAGTTCGCCCAAGGTGCAGTTCGACCTCTCAACCGAAGACGACATGTCAATCCAGAACGCCCTGCAGGGCATGACTGCCGACCAGCGCTCCACGCAGGCGATGAACATGCTCATCACCGGGCAGTACACCGGAGCCGGCGCCAAGACTGTCAACTCCAATATGCTGACCAGCAACCTCTACGGCATGCTGGCCTCACAGCTCAACGCCCTTGCGGCCAAGACAATCAAGGGTGTGGACCTCTCGTTTGGCATCGATCAGTATGAGACGGGCACCAACGGCGAGACAAGCACTGCCACGAGCTATTCCTACCAGGTGTCGAAGTCGCTCTTCAATAACCGCTTCAAGATTCTTGTCGGCGGCAACTATTCCACCGATCCCTCGGCGGATGACAACTTCGCCGAAAACCTCATAAGCGACATCAGCTTCGAGTATATCCTGCGCCAGACCTCTTCGACCACCTTCTCGGCCAAGCTCTTCCGCCACATGGGTTACGAGAATATCCTCGAAGGAGAGGTCACTGAGACCGGCCTCGGCCTTGTGCTCAAACGGCGCCTGTCAAACCTGCGCTCCCTCTTCCGCCTGTGGGGGCGCCGTCGTCCCAAGGAAGATGGCGATTCCATATCCGCCGATACTGTCCCCTCGCCCGCTCCTCTGCCGACTGACACCGCGCAGCCGGGCCCCGTTGACATCACCCGTAAGACCCCGTCCAAATCCTCCGAAAAATGAAGCATCACGGCTTTTCCATAATATCGCGCGCCCTGGCCTGCGCCCTCCCCATGCTGCTGCTCATAGCCGGGGCTTGCAGCACGACCAAGAGCCTGGGCCCCGACCAGACCCTCTACACGGGCATCAAATACATCAAGATCAACACCCCGGAGGGGGAGAAGGTGCCTGATGAGCTCATCTCGACCATCAAGGGGGATGTCAGCGTCAAGCCCAACAGCCCGATACCGTTCTTTAGTCCCTTCGTGCGCAATCCCTTCCAGATCGGCCTCTGGGCCTACAATATCCCCGATTCGGCCAAGGGCCTCAAGGGCCTCATCAGGAAATGGTTTGCCAAGCCGCCGGTGCTCGTGGGCGAGGTGAAACCGCAGCTGCGCACACGCCTCGTGGAGCAGACCCTCGCCGACGCCGGCTATTTCGGCTCCACGGCCACGTATGAGATTGACTACTACAAGAACAATCCCAAGAAAGCGCTGATAAACTACACCTTCAATATCGCCCCGGCCAACCCCATTGACTCCCTTATCCTCCTGAGCCGCGACAGCGTGCCNGTATGCCGCGAGATTGACTCTCTGGCCCGCATCAGCCCCTATCTGCAGAAGGGGGAGCGTTTCAGCGTCGACTCCCTCTCGGCCGCCCGCGTGCATATCGTCAACGCCCTGCGCAACCGNGGATANTACTACATGCGCNCNGAATACATNGAGTTCCTNGCNGACACGTTCCTCAATCCNGGCAATGTGGCCCTGAAGCTGACTCTGGCATCAAACCTGCCGGACTTCGTGATGCGGCAGTTCCGCGTGGGCGAGGTCATCACAACCATCGAAAGGCGCAGCCGCCGCAATCCCGGCACCCCCGACACTATGCAGACCTCGCGCGGCGAGCTCATCGTAATGCGCCCCGCCCGTGTGCGCAAAAACCTCATCCCGGGGTGCATCACCCTGCGCGAAGGGCGCCTCTTCACCGTACGCAACATGGACCGCACCCAGACTCGCCTGTCGCGCCTGGGCATCTTCAGCGACATCACNATCCAGCCGGTACCNNCNGACACCTCGGCCAAGAACCCGATCCTCAACACCTACATCACCTGCCGCTTCGACCGCCCCATCGAGGTCAGCCTCGAGGTCAATGCCACATCCAAGTCAAACAGCTACATCGGCCCCGGACTGATAGCAAACTTCACCCATCACAATATCTTCGGAGGTGCCGAGAAACTCAACCTCCAGCTCTACGGCAGCTATGAGTGGCAGACTGGGCGCAACCGCTCGAGCGTCTTCAATTCATACGAGTTCGGACTGACCGCTTCGCTGGCCTTCCCGCGCCTGCTCGTGCCACGGTTCGTGCCGCGCACCAACCAGGACATTAACTGGACCACGCTCAGCCTCTCCGGAAGCATCCTCAACCGCCCCCATTACTTCAAGATGGCGGAATACAGCATGGGCATCACCTACGAATGGCGCGCCACGCGCCACACCCTCCATCAGTTCACCCCCTTCAAGCTCAGCTACACCAAGCTGATGAAGACTACGGCGGAGTTCGACTCCGTCATGGCCCTCAACCCCGCTATCGCCGAGAGCTTCAAGAGCCGCTTCATACCGCAGCTGAGCTATACCTACACCCTCGACAAATGGCTTGACAAGAACAACGGCATCAATTTCTCTGCCACCTTCACAGAGGCAGGCAACCTCTTCTGGGCCATCTATGAGGCATGCGGCGTCAAGGGAGAGAAGAAACTGTTCGGCACCCCCTTCTCGCAGTTTGTCAAGGGGCAGCTCCAGCTCGTCTACAACCGCCGCCTCGTGAGGGGCACCGACCAGTGGCTCGTGTCGCGCGCCCTCATAGGTGCCGAGCATGCCTACGGCAACTCCACCGAAGTGCCGTACTCCGAACAGTTCTACATCGGCGGCGCCAACTCCATACGCGCCTTCACAGTGCGCTCCATCGGCCCCGGCTCCTACCGCTCCCCGCGAGACCAGGTGAACGGATATTTCGACCAGACAGGCACATTCAAACTCGAGCTCAACACCGAATACCGCTTCCCCATCGTCAGCATCCTGCACGGGGCTGTGTTCCTGGATGCCGGCAACATCTGGCTGCTCAAGAACGACCCCCAGCGTCCCGGCGGCCAGCTTAAAGCCTCGACCTTCCTGCGTGACATAGCCCTTGGCACGGGTGTCGGCCTGCGCGTGGACATAGGCATGCTCGTGCTGCGCGGCGACTTAGGCTATGGCCTGCACGCCCCCTACTACACCGGCACGCCCCACTACTTCAACATCGCCTTCAAGGACGCCTTCGCCTTCCACCTCGCCATCGGCTACCCCTTCTGACCCCCGCGCATGACGGCACCGCACCTGACATCGGCCGAGCGGCGCGGCATCCTCTCCGTAGCCGCCGCCTCCCTGCTCTGCATAGGGGCCGGAGTCATCGTGCGCCAATGCAACACCGTCTATATCCGCAGCCTCCCCCCGGCCCCGGCCACCATCACCATCCTGAGCGACACCGCCACCGACATGGCCCCGGCAGCCCCGCCGGATACCGCCGACAGTAAAGCGCCGGCCAAGGGCCACCGCTCCTCCAAGAAATCCACCGCAAAAGCGAAGGCCGCCAAAGAAAAGAAGTCTAAAACTAAATCCGCCAAGAATAAATCCAAAAAGCGCACACCCTCCCCAAAGCTCCCGCCCCGGGACCCCCTCAGCGAACCCATCCCCACCCGCTGACCGAAAAACCAAGCCTGACATCCCTTTGATATGCAGAGACGGAGCCGGCTCTTGCGAGGCCGGCTCCGTCTCCGTTTTTCATAATCTTGGATATTGTTCCATCAGTCGCGGTCGATACATCGGCGTGATGCCTGCGGCTCAGTATGCTTCAGCTATTGGCATCGCGCCAATGGGAAGCGGGCTACATTCGCGCTGCCGTCTGCATCATCAGTATCCCGTCTTTGCCATTATAACGCATCAGCAGGCCAATTGGTTGGCGCGCGCCCGACGTTAACATTTTTTGTAAAACCGACGCCCTAACGGAGCCGCGTCCCTCAGCCTTGGCGGTTCTGGCGCTTGCGCTCCAGTTCGTCGAGGATAATCTTGCGCAGGCGGATGTGGTTGGGGGTCACTTCGACGTATTCATCCTCCTTAATGTATTCCAGCGCCTCTTCGAGCGAGAAGACCACCGGAGGGACAATGCGGGCCTTGTCATCAGCACCGCTGGCGCGCATGTTGGTCAGCTTCTTGGACTTGGTGACGTTGACCACGATGTCGTTATCCTTGGCGTTCTCCCCTACCACCTGCCCGGCATATACCTCCTCCTGGGGGAAGATGAAGAAGCGGCCGCGGTCCTGCAGCTTGTCGATGGCGTAAGCGTAGGCGGTGCCCGCCTCCATAGCGATGAGCGAGCCGTTGGTGCGCCGCTCTATCTCCCCCTTCCAAGGCTGGTATTCATGGAATCGGTGGGCCATGATAGCCTCGCCGGCAGTGGCGGTCAGCACATTGTTGCGCAGGCCTATGATGCCGCGCGAGGGTATGTGAAACTCTATATTGATGCGGTCATTCTGCGTCTCCATCGACACAATGTCGCCCTTGCGGCGCGTCACCATGTCAATCACCTTCGAGCTGTACTCCTCGGGCACATTCACCGTCAGCAGCTCCACAGGCTCGCATTTCACGCCGTCAATCTCCTTTATTATCACCTGGGGCTGCCCCACCTGGAGCTCGTAGCCCTCGCGGCGCATGGTCTCGATGAGGATGGAGAGATGCAGCACGCCGCGACCGAATACAGTCCACTTGTCCTCATTCTCACCCTTCTTGACGCGCAGCGCGAGGTTGCGGTCAAGCTCCTTCTCGAGGCGGTCGGCGATATGGCGCGAAGTGACATACTTGCCATCCTTGCCGAAGAAGGGGGAGTCGTTGATGGTGAAGGTCATCGACATCGTAGGCTCGTCGATGGCGATGCGCGGGAGGGGCTCGGGATTCTCCACAGTGGTCAGCGTGTCTCCGATCTCGAAGCCGTCAAGGCCGACTATGGCGCAGATGTCGCCGCTGGAGACCTCGCTCACCCTCTTGCGCCCCATGCCCTCGAAAGTGTGGAGTTCCTTGNCGCGCTGCTTGACCACTGAGCCGTCCTTGCGGCACAGCGCCAGGTCCATCCCCTCGCGGATCGTGCCCCGGTGAACGCGCCCTACGGCGATGCGCCCTACGTAGCTGCTGTAGTCAAGGCTGGTGATCAGCATCTGCGGGTCGCCCTCAAGCTCGGTTGGAGCGGGTATATACTTGATAATGGCATCGAGGAGGGGCGTGATATTGTCCGTCTCGTTCTTCCAGTCATCGCTCATCCAGTTGTTCTTGGCCGAGCCGTAGAGGGTCGGGAAGTCGAGCTGGTCCTCGGTGGCGTTAAGGTTGAACATCAGGTCAAACACCATCTCGTTGACCTCATCGGGACGGCAGTTGGGCTTGTCGACCTTATTGATGACCACNACNGGCTTGAGCCCCATCGAGATAGCCTTCTGGAGCACGAAGCGCGTCTGCGGCATCGGGCCCTCGAAGGCATCCACGAGCAGCAGGCAGCCATCAGCCATGTTGAGCACGCGCTCCACCTCGCCGCCGAAGTCGGCGTGTCCCGGAGTGTCGATAATGTTTATCTTGGTGCCCTTGTAGTTGATCGACACGTTCTTGGAGAGGATAGTGATGCCGCGCTCACGTTCGAGGTCATTATTGTCGAGGATGAGCTCTCCCGTCTCCTGGTTGTCGCGGAAGAGGTGTCCGGCGTAGAGCATCTTGTCTACGAGTGTGGTCTTGCCATGGTCGACGTGGGCGATGATGGCGATATTGCGGATGTCTTGCATTTTTTACCTTTGAACGGTGTTTGAACGTGCAAAATTACAAAAAAAATCCCGCACCGCCAAAAACGTAGTGCTGGATGAATGCTTGAATCAATGCAGCACGCTCTCGATTCAAAGGTTATTTACTTTCCAATAGCCGCCTTTAGCAGCTCCGATACGTNTTATCNTNCCCTCTGCNTTTANTGNGTTTATGTGNCTNTGNATTGCAGAGGGAGCNATCTGTAATTCNTCANNAAGCATCGCTCTTGTNGCCTTAGGGTTCGCTNTTANTATTTNAAGTAATCTNTCNCTNGTAGNNATTTGNNATNNTTCNCTTTTCTGACCACTTTTCTGACCACTTTTCTGACCACTTTTCTGACCACCTGATGCACGCCAATAAGTCACGGTAGAGGCTGAAAGTTCTGAAGCAATCTCAACATTTTCACCCGTAAGTTCCTTCCACTGCATAATCTTGCCAATTCCGTATCCTGCATTTTCGGCAAGACGGGCATATCGGAAGAACATTATNATATTNGGATTGCGTGGCACCGACTTAACCTTNCCATTCTTCTTTGTAAGAGCAATAGGAAATTGCCCCGCGTTTTGAAATTCAAANTTATCGGTATAAANTAACACTGTAGAATGTATAGGGCTGAAATAGTCTGCATGGGCAAGCATATTTACCAATCCCTCGCGCAAACTGTATAATTGCGAATTATCTTCCGGTGAAAAGCCATCAGGACCAGGCATGAAAGGATTGTCTACATATGTTTTCAATCTTTGAATCAGCATCCCATAATATTCCCAAAGATTTTCTTGTTCAGGCATACGATAGGTATAACGCACCTCAGCATCAGCATACGAGGTGCCGGGTATTTCGCGATAGTCTATCCAAAAATGACGAATCTGTTTTATGATAACTTCTCTCTTGCCAAACGTCAGCAGTCCGCCGTATGTCAAAATTCCATCTTCTGAAATTCCGGTTTGTTCACAGAATTCGTCCAGTCTAAGTTTGTTGAACAGCAATTCAGGATTAAAATCATTAAGTCGCCGACGGTAGGTTTCTATTGAGTTTGTGTTCAAATCTCGAACTGAGGTACCGGGCACCTTCATGTCCGATTTGCTGCCAAATGTTTTCTCACGCATTAGGATACCAATTTCTATGTCAGTAGCCCTTTGGTCACCACTTCCAACGCGCAGATACGTATTTGACAAATTGTTGTTAAGGTATACCGGCTTGCAATCAGATATGGGAATCCAATAAACTAACACATCTTTACCGTCAAACTCAAATCTATTAACCGTAGCCAGGACTGGCACATTAAATTTGGAGGTTGAACGTAATGTAGCACTAATACTCTGCTCAACTTGCTCTACATTGTTAAGTCCAACTATTTCATACATTGAGCAACCATGGTTGTGAATTTCCTTTACACCAAGGATTATCCAGCCACCGGATGTATTGGAAAAAGCACAGACTGTCTCCCACATAGATTTGGGTATGCCTCCTGTTGCTTCCTTTACCTCGAAGTCATTCCATTCTATATCGGACAGCCTATTGAGTAATTCTTCCTTAGTCATACTGCATTCAGATTAATGTGCAAAGTTACGAATTTTTACGGAGATTCAAGAACGAAGTGTATAAAGTATAACGACACCCTAACCAATTCTTTGCATGCATGCGGATGAAAGAATCCCGCACCGCCAAAAAACGGCGTGCTGGATGCAACTACATCAACTTTTTAAATTTTTCTTACCTGCTTTTCGTCGATTTTTTCGGTTTTCAGTCTTTATAATAGAGACAGAAGATTTTAAGACCCCATCTCGTAGTGAAGAAACAACTCGACATACAGACAAGACAGTTGCTTGGTGAAGTGATTGAGGCAAACCTCAATTACCTTGTCCGTTTTGCCTCGATAAGGATTGGCAATAAGTCGGATGCTGAAGATATCGTGTATGAAGCTGTTAAAAGAATTTTGGAAGCAGACATTTCTCAAATCAGACAAGACAGCCTAAGAATGTATCTGTTCCGCATTGTCTACAATCTTTGCAAAGATTTTTATCTGACCGGTGGAAATGTCCGGCCTCTCACCGTAAAAGATGATGAAATTCCCGATTCTTCAACAGACGATATTTTGGATCTTGAAGAGATCGGACGACTGAACAGCCTACTGGACAATTTGCCGGATAAGGAAGCTGAGGTGGTGAGAATGAGCGTGATAGATGAACTTTCTTTTGTAGAAATCGGCCAAATTCTTTCCACTCCGGCATCCACTGTAAAATCACGCTATAAAACGGGGATGGAAAAACTCAAAAAACAATACTTCAAAAATCAATAGTCATGGATGAATATAAAGACATAAAGGAGATGCTCAAACCTCGCCGTGACTTTGCGGCTACCGATGAATTGCGCAAGCGGATAAACTCTGCGCTTGATTCCTCTATCCACAAAAGGAAGACCTTACGGTGGATTTGGAGTGTGGGCGCTTCTTGCGNAGCTGCTGCTGTATTGTTATTGGTTTTGTTACCCACAGGAGTATCTGCAAAAGAAATTCTTGAAGAAACCATTAAAACTTTGACTAACTCCTGCGGCATAGAAATGACGGTGGAGGTAAGAACCCGACCTACGGAGAATTTCAGATACATCAATCTTGCTGAGGATTTCGTNGTGCATGATATACTNATTGCAAAATCAGACTCAACCATTTCCTGGCGNATTGACAAAGGAGGTCGAACTGCCTTAGGTAATATGGATGGTGTATATAACTGGGTTGGCCAACTNAATATTGGNTGGCNCATGAATAATACTGATCCGAAAGAGCTGCTTGGTGAAATGGCTGTTCTTCTNTCTCCCGAAAAGATTTTGGAATCTGAATTGCAGAATTGCATCAGCAATTCCGATGCACATTATGATGTTGAGAAGAAGAATGGCGAAATAATCCTTACCGTACATTACAAGCCTCAAGGCGATTTCAGCAATCCATATATGTTGAACGCTTCAATCGCAGAATCAGAGAATATTCGTCGTTACGTGATTGACGCTGACACNAAACANCTTNANTCTGCTACTGTCAGTGTCATCAGCGGCAGAAAAAAGACCGAGGTCCTGAAAATAACGAATATAGTGTATGGTGCGCCAAATCCCAATTTGCTGAAACTGCCTCAGGGAGTAAGATTCATAGATGTAACTGATATATCCCTGCAAGGTTTGACAGGATTGAGTGCTACTGAAGCTGCTTCTGCTTTCCTCAATGCGCTTGAAACATGGAATGTATCAATCATTGAAAATACGGTTGACCCTAATATAATGAACGTATATAAGCAAGACCTCAGAGGTTCGGTTCTTGTATCGGTTGGAA
>WFLX010301053.1_pt1 | contig 22492 bp, 24 predicted proteins | sample 4967041 | NCBI WGS metagenome assembly WFLX01 (sample SAMN12857096, study PRJNA449069) | gut metagenome | isolation source: stool from male and female vole | host: Microtus ochrogaster | place: USA:Florida | collected 2017
TCTTTATTATTTCTCTTTGAGTTATATTATTCCTCTTCGGCAGCCACAGCTTGAGCTTCATCGGCAGCTGTCTCTATCTTTTGTTGTTCTTCTTCCTTTTCTTCAGCTTTTTCTACCTCTTCCGCCTCTTTCTCCTCAGAAAATTTTGTATAACCGTTATCTACCAATATGTTATACCATGTGAAGAGTTTCTTGATATCTGTGGGATAAACTCTCTCTCTATCAAAATCAGGAAGCACGAGAGCAAATTCATCTTTCAGACCATTATTCTTTACTAAAGCTTTGACATCGACTTTTTCACCGTTATTATGGGCATACACCAGATCTAAAATCTCTCCGAGCGGCTTGTCTCCTGATTCGGTATACATGGCGATATCTCCGAGGGATACTACTTTGTCGCGTGCACTTGCCGGAAAACGTTTTTTTGTACCCAGTTCCTCAACAAGCAACATTTTATTGCTATGTGAAATGATCTCATATAATCCGGGTTTTCCGGTGATTGCTAAAATTTCTCTAAGCATATCTTTCTATCTATTAGGTTTGATTTTATAAGTCCATATATCTGCGGTAGAAGAAGATCATTGGGACCATTCTGTAATTCTACCACTTTATCAACCGGTAGATGGTCAAACTCAATTTTTTGTGATGCCATCCTTTTTTCAATTTCCTCTCTTGATAACCCGTTGCGTAAAATTACTCTTTCGATGCGTTCACTTTCCGGAGCGGTAACAAGCCAAATTTTGTGGCATATTTTATCGAATCCCGCTGTTGCCAAAATGGCCGATTCACAAAATACCCTCCCCCCATTCAAGGAAGCATATCTCATGAAATCTTCTTTTACTGCCCGATGGACTACTTTATTGACGGCCGAACGTATCTTTTCGTCACCGAAAATCTTTTCTGCAACGTATTTTCTGTTTAATCTCCCTTCACCCCCGAATGTCTCCTCCCCCAATATATCAGTAAGGTTACAAATCAACTGCTCGTCACACTCCATCAGTCGACGGGCTTCCGTGTCACAATCATATACCCTCTCATTATTGAGACGAAGAATACGCGACACTACACTTTTCCCGGAACCTATTCCTCCTGTTATGCCGATTATACACGGGGAAACCTCTGCCATAGCTATTGTTGTCAGTTCTTAACAATGGTATATTCGACACTGTCTGTTTTCAACGACAGATTCTGCAAACGCTCGGGATAATTTGCAACCTTTACACGGAGTTTCCCATTTCGTGACTCCAATATGCCTCGATAATCTACCTGCAACTCAATACTCGGATCATCATCATCACCCAATCTACTCATAGCGACATAATAATCCACCGGAACTTTTGAAGGGAATAAAAGTAGGCTGGCATTCTGAGGGACATTTATCGGAGTTATCGTTATCATGGCCTCCTTTCTTACCAAAGGTTCCACCGGCACTTTTACTTCTACCGTAGACGGCACTACCCTGGCATTTTTGATTTTGTTGAGTTTCACGGTAACACTGGTGTTCTCGGTAAGATCATTTAAGGTAATACGCTGAGTTCTTACCAAGTGTATGGTATCTAGCACCGATTGTTCTCCGAATACATATACGTTCGACGGACTTGCCTGGGGATTGCCTTCAATTACACTTCCGCTCGCAGGCGTTATATTGGCATCAATGTCCACCGGTACTCTCTTTCCTTTATTTGTTGTGTAAACGAGTTTTAAGGAATCAAGTGAAGTGGAAGTGATCACAGCTGAAGTTCCGAATAAACTCTTCAAGGCTGTCTGCATATCAGAATGAGTAAACATCAAAACTCCCTTGTCGGCATAATCGCGGAAATTGATAGAGACAGTGGGACGTCGGTAATGATTCCGCCACAAAGTCGTTCCTTTATCTCTCACTCCCACATGGAATTTATCAGGGATATCGTTGATGAACGTCACTGAATCCGGCACATTCGCTATATTCAGCCTTACATTAAAACTATCTTGCGCACTATCATTTAGCGCAAGAATAATCCAGAACAAGGTTGAAATACCGACGAAAACCAGAAACAACACCGCATCATGGAAAAAAGCCGTTTCTCTGAAACGTCTCCATTTATCCGCCAATTGATGTAAACTGAATCCCATCGGTGATTACAAAAACAGCCGGCACCAACTATGTGGCGCCAGGCTTATCTTTAATTGTTAGTTATTTCTTTTCTGTTTTAACCTGTTCAGCAGCAGGATATACTGAATTTTTATCCACACGTATGGTAACTCCGGGAGCTATTTCCATGTGAATTGTTGCATCGTTGATCTCTTTGATCTTTCCGTGAATGCCACCGGCTGTGACAACCTTATCGCCGGTCTGCATAGCTTCACGGGCTTTCTTAATCTCTTTTTGCTTCTTGTTCTGGGGACGGATCATGAAGAAATAAAAAATCACGACCATTGCCACAATCATAAACATTCCACTGAGGCCACCGCCTCCCTCACCCTCCTGCTGCAGGAGAAATAATGAATTGAGTATATCCATTCTGTTTATCTGTTATTTTTTTATATTTCTTTTTTCCCTTTATTTCATAATCTTACCCTCATCTTTCAATCGGGTTACAATTGATGAAAGAAGGCCGTTGACAAACGCTCCACTCTTGGAAGTACTATAACTTTTTGCCAATTCTATATATTCATTAATACTTACCACTAACGGTATCTTCGGAAAATTTAAAATCTCCGAAAGTGCTGTCATAGTAATGACTACATCCATTATAGCCAATCTGTCAGTATCCCAATGTTCCGTATTGATGAAATCATCTATGTACCTCCGGTAAACATCTTTGTTTTTCACTACATCTGAAAACAGTTGTTTTCCGAACCGTGCATCCTCCTCATCCTTATACATCGGCAGGACGGGATTATCTTCCCCTCCTTCTCCGAATCGCTTCATAGTCTTGAGTACAAAGGTACCTATTATCTCAAGATCATCATTCCAGAAAACAGATTCTGTCTCTAATGACTCCAGAAAATCTTCATTATTGAGAATAATCTGTTTGAAAACATTGCGCCAGAATTCTGTGTCGGTATAAAGATCGGTGGCCGGAAAGTCCATATATTCCTGATAAAGTTCTGAAGCCATTATAGTCTTCAGCAGACTCTCAAGCAGATCCTTATGGGTTGGTAACCAAGAAATCTTGTTCTCTTCACAGTAGCTCTCCACATCCTCATTTTTCTCGACAGCCTTTACATAGCCATTCTCCACGAATCGCATATTAGGATTCAAATCCTCTGCCGTAGGGACATATTTGGATCTGTTATCTTCAATCTGTTGTTCTCTCATCCTTACTAATTCTACGGGTAAGATCAACAGACGGAAGTATAGATCCCTGGCTTTTTTCATGCTGAGAGAAAGAGTTCTCAGGGCATCATCAAGATTGTCACGGGAAGCATAAAAATTGCGGAAAGTGTCTTCCATCATGCTCCTCATACGTTCCACTCCACGCAAGGTGAAGTTCTCACGTTCTGAGATAACTTTATTTACCCCGGGATCAGGCATTATTATAAGATTGAAAATCTTTTCCCAGATCTGATCATCATCTCCTTCATCAGTATTCAGATTTTTCAGATAATTTTTATAAAGACCACTGTCTTTTACACTCTCTACAAGACTGCTTATCCTACTCTCCAAAGGGAACGGCTGAAGAGAATATTTTCTCAATAGAGCCTTGATGGTTTCGTCAGCAAGGATCTTCTTGATGAAACGCGTGTCATCCAACGGACGATAGCCTCCTCTCTTTTCAATCCTTTCTGATATCTTAACCATAAGCACCAGCATGTCAAGATACAGACTATACGCAAACCTCTTCTCCTTGGTAGGAGCTGAGGGCTGCGACTCCAACATGAAATGATTCTCTATCAGCAGGTAGGAATAAAGAAGCTGTATCACCTTTATTCTTATCAACACACGATTTATCATAACTCTTTATGCTCGTTTGTTTGTTTTGCAAAAGCTGCGCATCCTTATTACAATTGAAATTTTACTGTCACAGCAGCTGCTATTTCTACTCGGATGTGAGATTTTAAAGTGCAAATTTACACTAAAAGACTTTATTAAACAAATTCTTTCTATCTTTTATTTAAATCCCGCCTGAAGACGCTGGCGAACGGCCTCATATAATATTACACCGGCAGCTACCGATACATTGAGTGAACCTATGTTACCCAAAATCGGTATGGCTGCAAAAGTATCACACTGTCTGAGCACTTCAGGTGAAATGCCCGTATCTTCTGCTCCCATGACAATAGCCACCGGCACTGTGAAATCAACCCCGGTATAATTATTTGCACCTTTTTCAGTAGCAGCTACTACAAGATAACCGTTTTCTTTCAATTTCTTAACGGCAGTCAGGGTATCCCTCTCCCTGCATACGGGGACATAAAACAAAGCACCGGCAGAGGCTTTAACAGCATCACTCGTGACAGAGGCGCTTCCCCTTTCCGGTATAACTATGGCATCTACAGCAGCACAATCGGCACTTCTCGCTATCGCACCGAAATTTCTTGCGTCGGTTATGCCGTCGAGTACAAGCAGAAGGGGCGTCTTGCCCTCCTCATATAAAGCCGGTATAATGTTGTCGAGCCTATGGTAACCTACAGGTGACAATATTGCAATCGCTCCTTGGTGATTCTTCATCGTAATACGATTCAATTTTTCCTGTGGCACTCTTTGCACTACAATATCAAGCCCCTTGATCTTCTCAAGCAATTCCTTAGCGAGATCGCCCCCAAGGTCTCTTCTTAATAAAATCTTATCTATACTTTTTCCTGCATCTATAGCCTCCATGATGGCACGCAGGCCGAATATATAATCATTCTTTTCCATCGTTTCTTTTCTTCTTTCTTACTTGTTTGTCTCAGTCCTTTTGTTGACCGTCGTATTTCTGACAGTTCTATCAATCTGTCAGACCTAATAAAACCCGCGCATTCATCCGGGCTGCATCATTCACCTGAGTACCCGATAACATTCCGGCCAACTCCCCTATTCTTTCCTCTATGCTGAGCACACGTACATGAGATACCGTGCGTTCTTCCTCATCTGTCTTATATACTTTAAAATGATAACTGCCTTTAGCAGCGACCTGAGGAAGATGGGTGATGGCAAGCACTTGCATCTCTTCTCCCATTGTTCGCATCATACTCCCCATTTTATCTGCGATTTCTCCGGATACTCCGGTATCCACTTCATCAAATATCACTGTGGGTAAATGCATACAACGTGCCATTATTGATTTTATGCTGAGCATCAGACGAGCTGTCTCACCACCGGATGCAACCCTTGACATTGGCTGCAACGCATGATTCTTATTGAAGCTACACATGAATTCCGCTGTATCTTGACCATCGGCTGTAAGTTTACCCTGCGTGAGCTCAACCTCAAACCTTAAATTTGGCATTCCCAAAGGCTGGGCTGTCACGATAAGTGCCTCAGCAAAGGCTGCTGCAGCTTCACGACGACGTTCTGTCAAGATTTCAGCCTTCGCTTTGAGTGTCTTTGCAAGACGTTTAGCCTCCTGCTCCAGCTCCGCCACGTTGTCATCACCGAAGTCAATAGCATTTAATTTATGGCGGAGATCCCTTCTCAATTTGATAAGTCCATCTTCGTCAACTGTCTTAAATCTTTTTATTGCATCATAAAGCTGATTCATTCTGGCTGTGACTTTGGCCAGCCTGCCCGGATCTGAGCCAACTCTATCAAGATAATCACGTATGGTCTCTGAAATATCTTTCAATTCAATGGATGCATTATCCATTCTTTTAATCAGCTCAGCGTCGTCATTTTCATCAAATAACAGGAGGTTAACCTTTGACAAATAGCCAATGGCTTCTGACAACTGGCTGACAACACCTGAATCCGAGCCGTCGAGCAAATTATAGCATGAACCTAAATCTTCCCTGATCTGATCCGCATCACTCAACATATCAAATTCCTGTTCAACCATTTTCAACTCACCCTCTTTGGGATTGATCTTGTCAAGCTGTTCAAGTTGAAATGCTATGAATTCCCTGTTTTCCCGATTTTTTTCGTTACGTTCCTTGATTTTTCTGATTTTTGCCCGCAGGGTCACATATCTTCCGAAGTCAGCCCTATATTCAGCCAACTGGCTTCCATTGTCGGAAAAAGCATCGATTATCTGTAAATGACTTGCACTTTGCGACAACAAGAGATTACTATTCTGTGAATGTATATCAACCAGATTCGCTGTCACTGCCGTAAGAACCGGAAGTGTGACAGGAGTGTCATTAATGAATGCTCGTGACCGGCCGTTAGGCGACACTTCTCTACGCACAAGAATCTCTTCCGGATTCCACTCAAGGCCTTGCTCCTCAAATATAGGTAATAATTCGGGATCAGGCTTGGTAAACGTGGCCTCTATTACCGACTTCCGGCTTTTATCTGATATGGCTTTAGTCTCCGCTCTTTCTCCAAGCAATAGGGAAAGTGCTCCCAACATAATTGACTTGCCTGCTCCGGTTTCGCCCGTTATTATTGTGAAACCGGGAGAAAACACCAAACTGACATTGTCAATCAATGCATAATTTTTTATTATTAGCGACTGTAACATTTTTCAATTCTTTAGGATACGCGTCTCCGGTTCTTATTGTTTTGGAGCTCCTTTTTTAATACTTTCCAATCTCTCGGTATCGGTAGGATAGATAGGTTGCAACAACTCATACACTTCTTCTCTTTCTGCCTGTGGAGCTTTAGAGTAGACGTTTACAAGCTCATCCATTTTTGAATCTCTAAACATAGATAAAGCTACTGACATGGGAGCACTCTCATAAACCTGTCTGATCTCTTTTAGAGATTGAGTGATTGCGGCTCTTCCTTTATCCGGACTGGTAGACATTTCATCAAGCCCTTTCCTATGATATTGATATATCATATCTCTTACGTTGGAAGTGGGATTGTCGGTGAAAACACTCAAAACCGCACTGCGATTTTTGGTATCTTCAAATAATCGCCAACCAATCTCCCCACTTGATTGAGCCATTTGTACCACCGTCGAGGCTTTGTCAAAATAAGGTTGTCCTCCGCCGGGTGAAAAACTGTCGAAGTCAAGGGCAAGAATAAGATAGGCATAGAAATCAAGAATGGCGGTGAGATTGCTCTCCCATGTGTTGTCATTTCTTATCAATTGATCTCCTTCCCTGAACTCAAACTCAACTTTTGTATCTTTGAAATTTAATAAGTTGGTAGTATATGTACTATTGAATACCGGACGCGTGAGTTGCACTTGAAGATCTCCCTTTACTTTATCATCCTTATATTCCTTTACTGTGATGAACATACGGCACTCTATTTTTTCGTTTGGCATAAAAAGTGCATTTGTCCATTTGCTATCGTTAAGGTATTCGCTAATACTCTGTTGAAGATTTTCGAAAACACCTTTGTATGTACCTTCTATTGAACCGGAATTTACTTCAACTTGACATTGCAATTCCTGGGAATTGCACTTAAAAGGAGACATACATAAGAAAAATAAGATCAATCGAAGCGCCACCTTCATCTTTCCTTCCCTTTCCATCCTATTCTTTATCATGCGTTCTCCACGTCAGTAACAGTAGATATTATATCTGCTGCAACCTCTCTTTTAGTTTTTGCCGGAAATCTGAAAACTTTTCCGTCTCTTCTCACCATGGTTACCTTATTGGTATCCTTCATAAAGCCTGCGTCAGGATCCCTGAGAGAATTTAGGACTATCCAGTCAAGATTCTTTTTTTCAAGTTTATGTCGGGCATTGTCTAACTCATGATCAGTTTCAAGTGCAAACCCTACTAAAATCTGTTGCTCCTTTCTTTCACCGAGAGTTGCAGCTATGTCGGGATTCCTTACCAAATTCAATTGCATTGTAGTGGCGCCCTCCCTTTTGAGTTTGATTTCCGAGACTGTCTCAGGGCCATAATCTGCTACAGCGGCTGCCAAGATGACAAGATCAGCATCTTTATAATTAGCGGTCACAGCTTCATACATTTCCCTCGCAGAAGTAACATTTATTCTTTTTATATTACCCGAAGGAGTTGACAAAGACACAGGACCGGCTACAAGTGTAACATCCGCACCTCTAAAGGCACATTCCTCCGCAATGGCAAAACCCATTTTCCCACTCGAATAGTTACCGATAAAGCGAACCGGATCTATATTCTCGTATGTAGGACCGGCTGTTACAAGCACATGTTTTCCCGTAAGGGATTCCCTTCCACGGAAATAATCTTCAGCTGCCTTAACGATTTTCTCGGGCTCTTCCATGCGGCCTTTACCTACCAAGCCACTTGCCAATTCTCCTGATTCCGGCTCTACAATTATGACACCATCTCGCTTTAGAGTGGCGATATTTCTTTGAGTCGCCGGATGTCTCCACATATCAAGATCCATAGCCGGAGCCACCATCACTTGTTCTTTTGCTGAAAGATAAGTGGTGATGAGCATATTATCTGCAATACCGTTTGCCATCTTACCGATGGTATTGGCGGTTGCCGGTGCTATAATCATCAGATCAGCCCACAGTCCTAAGTCAACATGACTGTGCCACTCGCCGGTATTAGCCGCAAAGAACTCACTTACAACCGGTTTACCGCTCAGAGCAGATAAGGTGGCCGGTGTGATGAATTCTTTGCCACTTGGTGTAATGACCACCTGCACCTCGGCCCCTTTCTTGATGAGAAGTCGTAGCAAGTAGGCTGATTTGTAGGCCGCGATACCTCCTGTAATTCCAAGAACTATATGTTTCCCTTTAAGCATCACTACTATTATTTTTTCACCGTGGATCCCTGACGACGTTCCCGGTCATATTTATATTTCAATTGGAGCAATACATCTTTTGTATTCTTGGCAAAGTCGCCTTGCATCATCCAATCGAAAAATGAAGGTTCTCTCCTCAACACTTCCTTAACCGTCTTACCCTTATGTTTTCCAAAGTTCAAGATCGGTTCGTCATTGTCATTGAGTACGAATCGTGCTGCAAGATCCAGATTGCGTCCCACTGTTGAGAAATCCGCAAGAAAGGACACATCATTTTTCAATTCATCGTAACGGTCAAGTTGACTCATGAGCACCTCGTACGTAGCTTGAGTGTCAGCCAAGGCCGAATGAGCACCTTCAAGGTCAGCTCCACAATAAAATTTGTAAGCTGCCACTAATGTGCGTTGCTCCATCTTATGGAAGATATTCTGCACATCGATAAATCTTCTGCCTGCGATGTCGAAATTGAGACCGCAACGTGCAAACTCCTCCATAAGCACCGGCACATCAAACTTATTGCTGTTGAAACCGGCTATATCACAACCGTCGAAAATAGCCAGAAGGGATTTTGAAATCTGGCGGAATGTCAACTCATCTTTCACGTCATCATCGGTGATGTGGTGCACTGCCGTACTGGCCGGAGGAATTGGCATCTCCGGATTTAGTCGACGACTCTTCTTCTCCTCCCTACCGTCAGGATAAACCTTTATATAAGATATCTCCACTATACGGTCATGAGTGACATTGGTGCCTGTGGTTTCCAGATCAAAAAAAATTATAGGACGTGTTAGATTGAGTTTCATTTATTATTATCGCATTTTTAGTTTATAACCTCCTTTTGAAGGATTTTATTCTATTACCTGAAGAGGCATCTGTATGGTGACGATATTCTCATTAGGTTCCTGTTCAAGCGGCTCAAAAATTCCCGGACGGGCCGGATCTGACAGACGCATCACAACCGATTCTCCACCAAGATTGCTTAATATCTCAACAGTGAAAGAGGCGTTGAACCCGATTGTCATGGGATTACCGGAATATTCACACATGACACGCTCTTCCGCCGATGTGCCGTAATCAAGATCTTGCGCACTCAGTTTCATCAACGAATTGGATAAGTCAAATTTTACCAGATTTGAGGCCTTACTTGCAAAAATAGCGACACGTCTCATAGCGTTCAGGAAAGTCTCGCGATCAACCTGAACTGTAAACGGGTTAGTTTCAGGTATAACCCTGTTATAGTTCGGATAATTGCCTTTGATGAATCTACAGGTCAGTGTATAGCCACCAAATTCAAAACGTGCACCTTTTGTACCGATTATGAGTCTTAGAGATTCGGCTTCCTTATCAAGGATACCTTTAAGAATAGAAGCAGGTTTAGCCGGCATTATGAATGCTCTGACAATCTCAGGACTCACTTCGTAGTTTATATACCTTACCAATTTATGTGTGTCGCTGGCTACAAATGTTATGTCTCCCTCGTGTATATCCCAATAGATACCGGTCATCATCGGTCGTATTGGCTCCAGACTTACAGCATAGATTGTTTTCTCGATACCTTTTTTCACAACTGAAGTCGGGAGCTCCAAAACCTGGGCGTCAGCATCCATTTTCTCACCTCGTGGATACTCATCTGCGTTTATGCCCATGAAATTGAAATGACCTGTAAGGAACGAAATATTAATTTCGTTGGTTGTGTCGTTGAGTGAAAAAGTAAGAGGTTGATTGCTTATCTCTTTCGTGATCTCGAGGAGAGTCTTTGCCGGCACAGCTATTGCACCATCACCGTCAGGATCCATCACTTCCACTCGGGCGGATACTATATTTTCCTGATCTGAACCGGTGATGGTGAGATAACCCTCTTTAAGTTCAAACAGGAAATTATCGAGAATTGACAAGGCATTCTTCGAATTTATTACCTTGTTAACGGCCTGAAGCTGTTGCTGAAAGACTTTTCCGTCAATATTGAATCGCATAAATATTACAGTTTTATTCAATTACCTTTGCCCCTGCCGCCTCCATGAACGTTTATGCTGAGAACGCAGACGCATTCTTTCTGAATTTGCAAATTTAATGATTTTTTTCGATAAACCCAAGTCATTTTGTCAAACTTTAATTACAGATTCAATAAGAATAAACGAATATAGAAGTATGCCCGGAAACCGGAAAAAAGGGAGAACGCATCCGTTATCAGAAGCGTTCTCCCTTTTGTATGGAGTCTCGTTAACTTTAGATTATTCTGCTACTACCTCGAATTCAATATCCTTGGATACCTCTTTGTGGAATTTGATTGTAGCTGTGTAAACGCCGATTTCTTTAACCGGCTGTTTGATAAAGATAATCTTACGGTCAACATTATGACCAAGCTTCTCAAGAGCCTCAGCTATCTGGATAGCGTTTACAGAACCGAATACAGTGCCTGTAGAGCTGGTCTTGGCACCGATTGTAAGCTTGACGCCCTCCAAAGCTGCGGCAGCTGCTTCAGCATCTGCCTTGATTTTGGCAATCTTATGGGCACGCTGTTTCTGGTCTTCGGCAAGCTGCTTGAGGGCTGCTGCAGAAGCGATGATAGCTTTACCCTGGGGGATAAGATAGTTACGGCCATAACCATCTTTCACTTCGACAATATCGTCTTTATAACCGAGATCGGCTACGTTCTCTTTGAGTATGACTTTCATTTCGTTTGCTATTTGTCGGGTTAAAAATGATTATTTCATCAAGTCTGTTACATAAGGAAGAAGAGCGAGATGACGAGCACGCTTCACTGCCTGAGCCACACGACGCTGGAACTTGAGAGAAGTACCGGTGATGCGACGGGGAAGAATTTTTCCCTGCTCATTGAGGAATTTCTTGAGGAACTCGGGATCCTTATAATCGATATACTTGATGCCGCTACGTTTGAAACGACAATATTTCTTCTTCTTGGTGTCTACCGAAAGAGGAGTGAGATAACGGATTTCGCTATTTGCTGCCATGATTTATACCTCCTTAGTTAGCTGCTTCGGCCGGAGCCTCAGCGGGTTGTTCACTTGCTTTTTTAGCTCTCAGATTGCGACGCTTCTCTGCATATTCCAATGCATATTTGTCAAGACGGAATGTCAGGAAACGGATANCGCGCTCGTCACGACGGAAGGCGNTATCNAGTTTCTTTACGATTGAAGGGTCACCNTTGAANTCGAGAAGGCAATAGAAGCCTGTCGATTTCTTCTGGATGGGGTAAGCAAGCTTGCGAAGACCCCANGTCTCTTCATTNACTANCTCAGCACCATTCTGCCNGAAGCAGATCTTTGAATTTTNCTACCGCTTCCTTCATCTGTTCATCAGATAAAACGGGAGTTAAAATGAAAACGGTTTCGTAAGAATTCATACGTTTTACGTTGATTAATTATTATTTATTATTTTGGTTTTCACCTCTTTATATCTTGTATCCGGAGATTGTTGGCGCGAAAACCGCCGCAAAGTTAGCTATTTTTTCTCAATTGTGCAAATCTTTTTATCGCCTCTTCCCTGCCTGAGGTGATTTTTGTTGCCCAATGAGCGTCACTGTCAATGGCTATCATCACCCCTGCATCTGCTAATTTTTGCCACCAGCGTTCCGCAGGATAGAACCGTCCTTTATCTATATAGGCTTTTGTGTTGATCTCAACAATTATGTCCGTAGAGGCTACATGACTGATAACGTCATCCACCAACGCCTCATACCATTTCTCATCTTCGAGCCCGGGCCATGCCTGCGAAGCGTTACCTGCTATTTTGTCGAAATGACCGAGTAATTCAAATCCTCCCCTCTCTATCATCAGAAGTACCTGCTCAAAATATTTCTCAACTACATACCGCAGGTCACCTTCATATCCCTCTTTTAGATATCTTGCAAAACGCTCGTAGCGCCCGTCGCAATCAAGACTGATTCCGGATTGATTAGGTACGAAATGCACTGAACCTAATCTGAAATCAAGGGGCTGTCTCTGGATAAAATCGACATGCGGACCGAAATCCGGTCCTAAATAATCGATTTCAAGTGAACGCAGAATCTCCATTTCATTCGCGTGAAGCGTTTTAAGACGTTCACATTCATTGTAGTATGGCTCAAGATCCTCAACGTTCATATTACACGGAGATTCTATGGGCACAGGTGAATGAGGAGTAAAGGCCATATATCGCATCCCTGCGTTGCGGGCTCCTTCCGCAATTGCCTCCATTGTATCCCTACCATCACAAAATTGCGTATGGGAATGAAGATTATAAGCATCTGTGAGATGAATAATCTCTTTTATCGATGTTGCCATAGCCTATACGATTATTTCCCGGCCTTTTCCAGCTTATAAATTTCGCTCCGTAATTTTTTCACTTCTGCACGTTCTTTCTCGATCGCACTCTCTTCAGTTTTGATAGTCTCTCTCAGATTATCCGCTTTGCTTTCGGAATAACGTTTGCGTAATGATTTGAGATTCTCCTCAGATTTTTCAAGCGCCATTTCTGCAAGCAAATATCTTTTCACAGCCGCACGAGCTTCCGGTTTGCTGAAATCATCTGTAGTAGTGTAATATTCTCCGTTTCCTTTAGGAAGATAAAAATCGGCCTTTTTCTCAACCTTATTGGGATCAATTGAATCAATTACCTCAAGAAGAGCTCTGTACTCCTCTTTCTCTTCAGGATTCTGTGTTGAACGATAATCTGTAAGTTTGGCTTTCTCCAATATATCTTCGTCATCCGGATCATAATTCTTACGCATATCGTTAACCTTATAAACGTATATGGTAATTTTATCACCTAATTCATTGCGATCGGTAGCCCACCATCCCACACCGTTTTCTTCATCTATGGCAAGCAGATAGTCATCGTATGGTGAATTGAAGGGCATGCCGATATTCTGGGGTTGAAGATATTCCCCGGTCTGTGGATCACGTGTAACGACAAAAATATCCAGACCCCCGATTGACGCACTGTTATCTGAAGCATAATAAAGAGTCACACCGTCAGGCATCATGAAAGGATAATCGGCATAGCCATCAGGACTCAAGAGTTCGGGAGTCGCAATCGGTTCATGCCAAGTGCCGTCTGTAAGACGTAAACTTTCTACAAGACGCAAGTTGCCGACACTGTCCGGCTCTCCCCACATCATGAAATCTCCCCCTTCATTCATAAAAGCCATCGACACACCATTAGTATGATCTTTCAATGGCATTTCTTGCGGTGACAAAAGACGTCCGGCCGAAGTGGGGAGTTTGTAAGTTTTGAAGAAATTCTCTGCCGGAACTGCAATAGAATCTATCACTGTGATTTTTTCTACTCTTTCAAGCGCATTCTCTGCTGCAAGAACTTGAGCCTCAAGTTCTTCAACTCTCTCTCCGGCTGACTGTCGGGCTTTTTCACGATAATGCCGGAAAGCATCGTAATAATCTCTGGCACCATCGAAATCGTAGTCGAGGAATGCAAGTCGGCCTAAGTATAGATTGGCCGGTGCATACCCTTTGGCTTTTGCGGACTCCAACAGTTTTCGGGCTCCCTCATAATTGCCCTGCTCAAAATCACACACTCCTATAATATAATTGTAAAGCGGAGTGGCTGCGAGTTTAGGATTCGAGGCTGCCTCCGATTCGGCTATCTGACGACCCTGGACATAATCACCCTGTTCAACAAGTCGTCGGGCATCATCAAGACCTTCGGCGTAAATCACCGGGGCACAAGCCAAAAATATGGCGGCTATAATATTTTTCTTCACTTTCAGATGAACTTTTCAAGTTTTTAAGCCACTCAACCGCTGAAAAAAGTATACGGTTGCGGCCATTTAACGTCAATGAATGTGCAAAATTAAGAAATTTCGGTCTTATTTTCAAACACTGTGCACATTACCCCCACATATATTATGCTAATATTAAGTTTTTTTACTAACTTTGCACGAATTCCATACTGAAACTATAAAAAATTATATAAATTTCATCTACTATGAGCTTAAATATCATTGTACTCGCCAAGCAAGTACCTGATACCCGCAACGTAGGGAAAGACGCTATGAAGGCCGACGGCACGGTTAACCGCGCTGCCCTTCCGGCAATCTTTAATCCGGAAGATCTCAACGCACTTGAACAAGCGCTGAAACTGAAAGAGACTTACCCAGGAAGCAAAGTCACAGTGCTCACTATGGGTCCTGCCCGTGCGGCGGAAATCATCCGCGAAGGAATGTTCCGTGGTGCAGACGGTGGTATCGTCCTTTCTGACCGTGCTTTCGCAGGCAGCGATACTCTCGCTACATCTTACGCGCTTAGCGCCGCTATCCGCAAGATGGGCGATTATGATCTTATCATCGGTGGCCGTCAGGCAATTGACGGTGACACAGCTCAGGTTGGCCCTCAGGTTGCCGAAAAGCTCGGCATCCCGCAGATCACTTACGCTGAGGAGATTGTAAGCGCTGATAATGGTGAAGTCGTGGTGAAACGTCGCATAGAAAGTGGTGTAGAGACAGTCAAGGCCAAGTTGCCTCTCGTTATCACTGTCAACGGCTCAGCGGCTGAATGCCGTCCGCGTAACGCCAAAGCTTTACAGAAATATAAATATGCAGCCGTTCCTTCTGAAGTGGTAAACGATGAGGTTAAGAAGGAGTTTATCGAAAAACGACCTTATCTTTCAATCGGCGAGTGGAACGCTTCAACTGTCGATGCCGACCTCAAGCAGTGTGGTCTTTCCGGTTCTCCGACAAAAGTTAAGTCAATTGAGAACGTTGTCTTCACCGCCAAGGAGGCCCGTCGCATTGAAAACACCGACGAAGAACTTGAAGCACTCATCGTCGACCTTATCGCCAATCACACTATCGGCTAATCTCTTAAATTACTGAATTCAAATGGCAGACAAGAATAATCTCATAGTCTATTGCGAATATGAAGACGGCAAAGTAGCCGACGTGAGCCTCGAACTCCTCACCAAAGGCCGCCAGCTCGCCGACAAACTGGGCATTAAACTCGAAGCAGTTGTTGCCGGCGACAATCTCAAAGATATAGAAAAACAGATTCTCCCCTACGGAGTTGACACAGTTTATAAATTTGAGGATTCTCGCTTATATCCCTATACTTCTCTCCCCCATTCATCTATCCTGATCAATTTATTCAAGGAAATCCAGCCACGTATCGCGTTTATGGGTGCTACTTCCATCGGTCGTGATCTGGGCCCGCGTGTTTCATCTGCACTTCACAGCGGTCTGACAGCTGACTGCACCTCGCTCGAGATCGGTGACTATACCGATGCAAAGACCGGTAAGGAATACAAAGATCTTCTTTATCAGATCCGTCCGGCTTTCGGTGGCAATATCGTAGCTACGATTGTTAACCCGGAATGTCGTCCTCAGATGGCAACTGTGCGTGAGGGTGTTATGAAAAAAGAGGCTCTTGATTCCAATTATAAAGGTGAAGTAATTGATAAGGAAGTTAATAAATATACTAAGCCTGAAGATTTTGTAGTCGAGATCATCGACCGTCACGTTGAAAAATCTAAAGTAAATCTAAAAGGTAGCCCTATTATCGTTGCCGGAGGTTATGGTGTGGGAAGTAAAGAGAATTTCGAGCTTCTCCAACAATTGGCAGATACTCTCGGTGCTGAGGTTGGCGCAAGCCGTGCTGCTGTTGATGCCGGTTGGGTTGACCATGACCGTCAGATAGGTCAGACCGGTGTAACCGTCCGTCCGAAACTCTATATCGCATGTGGTATCTCAGGCCAGATCCAGCACATCGCCGGTATGCAGGACAGTTCTCTCATAATCTCAATAAACTCAGATCCGGATGCGCCGATCAACACTATCGCCGATTATGTAATTACCGGTAAAATAGAAGACGTGCTCCCCAAACTCATCAAATATTACAAAAAGAATTCGAAATAATGGCTAATTTCTATAATGATAATGAATCTTTGAAACACTATCTTTCCCATCCTTTAATGGAGAAGATTGTGCTTTTGAAAGAGAGGAACTTCGCCGACGCAGACAAATATGATTATGCGCCGCAGAATTTCGACGATGCTGTCGACAGTTATGACCGTGTGCTCGAGATTGTCGGTGATATCTGTGCCAACGTAATCGCTGAAAATGCGGAAGACGTCGATCACGAAGGTCCGGTGGTGAAAAACGGACACGTTGAATATGCTTCTGGCACCCAGCGTAACCTTGACGCATGCCGCAAGGCAGGTCTTATGGGCATGTCAATGCCTCGCCGTCTCGGTGGCCTGAACTTCCCTATCACCCCTTATATCATGGCAGCTGATATCGTAAGTCGTGCCGATGCCGGATTCGAGAACCTCTGGGGTCTTCAGGACTGTGCCGAGACAATTTACGAATTTGCCAATGAGGAACAGAAGAAGAAATATATCCCCCGTGTTTGCGAAGGAGAAACCATGTCTATGGACTTGACAGAGCCGGATGCCGGTTCCGACCTCCAGTCCGTTATGCTCAAAGCCACAAAGAAAGAAGATGGTTCCTACGTTCTCAACGGTGTAAAACGCTTCATTACCAACGGTGACAGCGATATACATCTCGTGCTCGCCCGTTCTGAAGAGGGAAGCAAGGATGGCCGCGGACTCTCGATGTTCATCTATGACAAACGCAACGGTGGCGTAACCGTACGTCGTATTGAGAACAAAATGGGTATCAAGGGTAGCCCCACATGCGAACTTGTTTATAAGGATGCTCCGGCTGAGCTCGTTGGTAGCACTCGTCTCGGCCTGATCAAATATGTCATGGCGCTCATGAACGGTGCACGTCTCGGTATTGCCGCTCAGTCTGTCGGTATCAGTGAGGCTGCTTATCGTGAAGCTCTGGCTTACGCTAAGGATCGTAAACAGTTTGGCAAGGCTATTATCAACTTCCCGGCTGTAGCTGAGATTCTCTCTCTCATGAAAGCTAAACTCGATGCATCGCGTGCACTTCTTTATGCATGCTCACGCTTTGTGGATATGTATAAGATTTATGATGACATCGCTAAGGAACGTGCTCTTACAGTTGAAGAGAAGAAGGAGCAGAAATATTACAGCCGTCTGGCTGATGCCTTCACTCCTCTCGCTAAGGGTATGACTTCTGAATATGCCAATCAGAACTGCTACGATTGCATCCAGATTCATGGCGGCTCAGGCTTCATGAAGGATTACACTTGCGAACGTCTGTACCGTGACGCTCGAATCACCTCAATCTATGAGGGAACAACTCAGCTTCAGGTTGTAGCTGCTATCCGCCACGTCTCCACCGGCACATACCTCAATAAGATGAAAGAATTCGAAGGTCAGGAGGTTAAACCGGAACTCGAGGCGGTTAAGAATACTCTCGTATTCATGACCCAGCAGTATGCGGACGCTGTTCAGGCAGTTATGGGTGTTGATGATCCTAAATACCATGACTTCATGGCACGTCGTCTCGTTGAGATGGCAGGTCACATCATCATGGGCTATCTTCTTCTTGAAGATGCACAGCGCAGCCTTGATTCTGCTGACAACAAACTCAGTGAATCTTTCAAGAAATCACTGATTGTATACGTTAAGTATGGTGAAGCTGAAGTGGCCCGTCACGCATCCTTTATCGGCAATTTCCGCCCCGAACAGATTGAAGACTATCTCTACAATTGATTTCTGAAAAAATCTGCATAATAAAAAACATGCCTTGCAAATTTGCGAGGCATGTTTTTTATTATGCAGATTTCACTACTTCAATTGATTATTCCGGAACTTCTCCTGATGCCATTTTCTCAAGCAATTGAGGAGTAAGAACAGTATGTTTATCCTCAACCTTTATTTCATTCAATTGCAAGGGTGAAAGTTTAGTTGCGTTTTTTAATTCAGGCTGAGGGATTGATAATGGTTTCAGCATATTAATAATATTTATCGGTTTTCAAATCTTAAATTTATTACTAGACTCACTTGGGTGCATTATTCTTTTCAATAAGCGGCATTATGCTGTTCAAACCAAGCATCACGGCAAGATAAGTAAGACCTAACAGAATGAAATCAAGAGTCGGAGGCCAAGCCATGCGTACCCAACCACCAAAGAGATAGGAGAAGAAAAGAAGCCATAAAGATGTCTGCACACTTACACAGAGTGTACACCACTTGTGAGCTCTGAATTTCTGATACCATATACTCCAGAAAGTAAAAGGTAAACAGCAGATGTTGATAAGAGCAAGTGTGGGCAGAAGAGCCGGATTTAAGAGAAGTGCAAGTAGACTCACTGAGAAATATGAGAATCCTACTTCACTCCATCCGAAAATCCCGAAGAATTTGGATGCTTTCATCTCCAAAATACTGTCACATCCCCCTTCCTGCAACACTCCGCACACTTTGTCGGCTGCCGCAGTATGAATATGTACGGACTTTTGCACAAGCATAAATGTAAACAAAAGACCGGCAAGATCTATTACAGTGATAAATACCGTTGACCAACTACGCCAAATATCATTAGTAATAAAGAAATAACAGAACAATACGAGGCAACATAAAGCAAGCACCCATTTCTTGGCCTTATTAAAAAACTCAATCCTTGCGTTAGCAAAATAGTGAGGTTCCTGAGAATCCGGTGAGGGATATGATAATAGTACATTACCATTCCATACTTTTATAAATTCTTGATAAGGCATTGTCTCTTTTTCTCCCTCAGTAAGGTAAGATACTGACTCAGGAGTCACATCAGTCATTATTACGACACCTCCGGAAGTTTTGGCAATAAACGGTGGCTTCAGTTTTAAAAGTTCCGATTTATCGTTTAATACATATCCTTCCGACTTAATCCCATATTCCTGAAGCAATTTAGAGAATCCGAATAAAGTCGGAAACGGCATCTGTGAAAAACGGGAGTCAGAATAACCTGCTGTATGTGGCACCTTTAACAGTGTAAGATAGTCATCAATTAAAGAATATGTTTTTTTATGATTAGCCATGGCGGTAGATAATTATATTCCTATATAACATTTAGAGGTTTTCCCAGTGATGTGAAAACCTCTAAACTTACAAAGTCTTTCTATGAGTTGATAGTGCCGAAAGATTATAAAGCACCCTGGATTTTTGACAAAAGAACCTGTGCTTCCATCTCTCCGCTTTGTCTCCACACCTCTTTACCGTTTTTGTAAAGGATAAAAGTAGGTACAGAGTTAACTCCGGCTTCATCTGAAGCCTCGTCATTCTGATCTATGTCGAGTTGATATACGCTTACTGTTCCTTCGAGAAGCTCTTTGATTTGCTCCACGATANGCATCNTNNTCTTGCAATGAGGGCACCAGGTTGCNAAAAACTCAACTAATACAACCGGCTCNGAAGTAATTAATTCTGTGTAATTCATAATACTGTGTTTTTCAAAATCTTAATTTATCCAATTCATATAATAACAGTTAATTATAAAGTCTAAAATCATCATTAACATATATATATAGTAAACTTTATAAAAGCGCTATTTCCTAAGAATCAGTTTGTTTAAAAAACAAATAATTGTAATTGATAGTTCAATAAATTCCCATTATAACGTTCTAGACATCGAGTTTTTATATAAAATTAAAAATGACTAAATTTGCACTTACAACTTAACTTATTACTTTTTACCATGAAAAATAAAATCTACAAACCAATAATTCTGAAGACATCGTGCATAATTCTCGGGCTAACCGGCACTTTAAATTGTCAAGCCGTTTCGGCTACTCCCATATCAACTAAAATAGATACCGTATCTCCACAATCCGTTTCCTCTACCTATCCGGACCTACCTGATTCAGATCCCCGTAAAAATGCGTATAAAGGTTATAAGCTCGTTTTCGCTCAAGAATTCAGCGATGAGAATCCCTCCCATGAAGTGTGGGAATTTGAAAAAGGCTTCTGTCGCAACGGTGAGGAACAGTGGTATAACGATGACAAGAACATCTATGTGCAGGACGGTGTTCTCGTAATCGAAGGACGAAATGTGGTTGAGGACTCCATTCCTAATCCAAAGTTCAAAGATGGTGATGACAGGTGGCCGTCAAGAATCGGAAAGAATCTAACATGGACTTCCGGATCTATGCTTTCTCGAGGAGACAAGGACGGGGGTTACAGCTGGATGTATGGCATTTACGAGGTACGGGCCAAAGTGCCGCAATACGTAGGTTCATGGCCTGCCATCTGGAGCACCGGTGTGGAATACGAATGGCCCTACGGAGGAGAGATAGACCTTATGGAATATTACGGCAACTGCATCCATGGTAACGTCTGCCAAGGAGATGGTAAAAGATACGGAGCAAAATGGAACAGTGCCACAGTCAGTGATGAAGAGCTCGGTGAAGGATGGGGCGATGAATATCATATATGGAAAATGATATGGGATTATGATCACATCGAGTTATGGTGTGACGATATATTAGTCAACAATATCGATCTCAATACCACAGATAATATCTTGCCCGTTGAAGGTAATACAGATTTTGACCACGGCGAAGGATGCAATCCCTTCAGAGACGTAAGGCAAAGAGTATGGCTCAACCTCGCTTTAGGAGGAGCCAACGGAGGGTCGCTTACCGCCACCCCTCGCCCCTTGAGATACCTGATAGACTATGTTCGCATATACCAGAAAGAGGGAACCGACGGCAAAGCAAAATACCTTGTCGACGAAATCATATCCGAGCCTACCTTCTCCATCCCCGACGGCCAAGAAAATCCATCTTGTCGCTTTAATCCATAATTACTTTATTGCCGTCATAGCGTCAATAAGGTCTTGGTAACAAGTAACCTTATGATATTTGACGTTGTCGGTTGAGATGTCGTTGAACAGCTGAGTGCAACAGTCAATCTTGGCATTTTCTATCGCGTTAAGCTGCATGGATTGTAGGGAGCCTTTGGTCTCGGCAATGAAGAAAATGTGTTTGACTACACCTTTCTGCATCGCAATTGCCCAGTCCGGAGCATAATTTCCAACAGGAGTAGGTATGTGGAAAGTGCGAGGCAGTTTGGCATATACCACCACTTCCTCCGCCTCGTCAAGATCATGTGCAAAGTCGCGTTCACCCTTACTGTCGGAAACAACATAGTCCGTTATATGCTTCGAGGTTTGAATAGCTTTGTCGAAGTCTGCACGACTGGCAGCAGTGAAAATGTCAGAGTCATATTTGCCGTCGGTAAGATGATAGTGGATGTGGTCAACTATCATTGTGGCTTTTTGCTCACGGATAATTTGCACTACCTTGCGGATAAACTCTTCGGGGTTGTTACGAAACAGGAACAGCTTCCCCGGACGCATGCCCTGAAGGATTTTGGCTGCGGTGCGACGGGTTATGTTGGCACCTTTTGCAATCTGGCCGATAAGGTCATATTTGACTGAAGACGTGGAGACATCGGTAAGCTCGTTGGAAGAAGACTTAGTGTTGCCAAACTCCGTTACCTCCTGAGCGTCCTGCTGCCCCTCTATCTTGATGTAGCGGAGGGTTCGCACCTGCAGCTCGTCTGTGTTGAGATACAAGATAGCGTTATTAATAAGTTCGGCGGAGTCGTAACTTACCGTGTAAACATATTGATGGTTGATGGCTTTCCAGAGAGCCTGGAANTCNGGNTTGGCAAAATTGGCGTTNAGNCTCGGCTCNGGCANTTTNGTCTTGTTACCGTCGCCGGTCATCTCTTTAAGCAAGTTCGGGTCAAAGATAGAATTGATAAGCAGGGTTATACCCTCAGCCATTGGTGCGAGTTGATTACCGTATGGAGCAACGGCCTCGGCTGCGACATCAGCATGATACTTCGGGGTTATGTTACCTGCGTCGT
>WFLX010348472.1_pt1 | contig 22459 bp, 12 predicted proteins | sample 4967041 | NCBI WGS metagenome assembly WFLX01 (sample SAMN12857096, study PRJNA449069) | gut metagenome | isolation source: stool from male and female vole | host: Microtus ochrogaster | place: USA:Florida | collected 2017
CAACTCGCCGACGGGAAGCAGATAATGACACTCTCCACCCCGGGCAATGAGTCGTTCTACGGGGCAGGCGAGCGCGGCTTTCATTTCAATCTCGCCGGCGACACCCTCGTGATGTTCAATAAACAGAACTACGGCTACACCGCCGGAGAGGAGCGCATCAAGCAGATGAACATAACCATGCCCATACTTATCTCGTCGCTCGGCTACGCCATTATCTTCGACGACTACGCCGCCGCCAGCCTTGTCGCAGGGCATCCGGTGGAATATATCACCGAGTCACGGCAGCCGGTCGACTACTACTTCGTGAACGGCGTGGAAGGGGACTCTCAGCAGGCGCGCCTCGACAATCTCGTCAAGCAGATTTCATCAATAACCGGGCGACAGGAACTGCCACCGCTATGGTCGCTGGGATATATCACCTCAAAATACGGCTACCATACCCAAGCCGAAACCACGGGGGTTATCGATACGCTCAAAACCGCAGGCTATCCTGTCGACGGCATTGTGCTCGATCTCTACTGGTATGGCAAGGAGCAGGATATGGGACGATTGGCATGGGATCCTGAGCAGTGGCCCGACCATAAGAAGATGCTCTCCGACCTCAAATCGGAGGGGGTCAACCTCGTGGCCATCTCTCAGCCCTACGTGCTGCGCAATGGAAAGGCTATTGACAATTACAACGAGCTCGCACCTAAAGGCTTGTTCGTGCCCGACTCGCTCGGCCGTCCGGGAGAAGTGGCGATATGGGTAGGCGAAGGGGGCATGTTTGACGTAAGCAATCCCGACACCCGCGCTTGGCTCTCCAACAAATATAAGGAACTGACTGACGGCGGCATCACCGGCTGGTGGGGCGACCTCGGCGAGCCTGAGGTGCACCCCGATTCGCTTGTGCATCACAACGGCCTGACTGCCCGCGAATACCATAACCTCTACGGCAACGACTGGTCGAGCATTATTTACGACCTATTCAAGCAGGAATACCCCGACAGCCGCCTGATGACCATGATGCGCGGAGGCACCGTCGGGCTTCAGCGCTACAACGTCTTCCCTTGGTCGACCGACGTAAGCCGCTCATGGGGTGGTCTGCAACCGCAAGTGACCATTATGCTCAACTCTGGCCTCAGCGGTCTCGGCTACATGAGCCACGACGTAGGCGGCTTCGCTATCGACCCCGAGCATCCATTTGACCCTGAACTGTATGTGCGATGGCTTCAGCTCGGCACCTTCTCGCCCATCCTCCGCACCCATGCCCAACAGCTCGCCGAGCCTTACAAATATCCCGACCACCAGGATATTATCATCCCTCTGATTAAAGAACGCTACGCATGGCTCCCCTACAACTATACTTTGGCATTTGCGAACGCCACCGAAGGGCAGCCGCTGGTGCGTCCGCTCAACTACTACGACCCCTCGTCGAGCCAATACGACGACATCACCGACGAGTATCTATGGGGGCGCNACGTGCTTGTGGCTNCGGTAATGNCTCAGGNAGCNACCGAGCGCGAAANNGTGTTCNCGAGCGGNNCATGGATNGACCCCCGCAACCCGGCGAGCATATATCAAGGTGGNGACACTATCGTTTATCAGGCCCCGCTCGNAGTGCTCCCGNTGTTTATTCGCGGAGNGTCGTTCATTCCACGNGCCGACTACGACATGAAGAATACAGGAGATTATCGCACCGACCGCTACACGATTGATTTCTACCCCGTAGAGGGCACCAGCGACGGCATGATATTCGAGGATGACATGTCGACACCGACCACTCTCAGCGAAGGCCGCTACACGCTGCTACGCTTCAATGCCGACGTCAACGCATCGAATATCACCGTCGACCTCAAAGCTGAGAGCGGAAGCGAATCGTACGTCAACCCGACGCCTCGCAAGCAAATGAAATTCGTGGTACACAACATTTCAGCCAAGCCCAAGAGCGTAACCCTCGATGGCCGCAAAATCAAATATGCTTACGACCGCGCCAACTCCACTCTGACGCTTTCACTCGACTGGGACATCGCGTCGCCGGCGCGCATCGTGATCGCCCGATAATCATCTCCGCGATTCAATACACTGAATTTCGTCACAACCTCTAACTCAGAGCCACTTATAACTGAAGCCCCCGGCATCACTGTCGGGGGCTTCAAGCTAAGTATGATGAAAGGTTCTTAAGCGCAAAGAATAAGCAGCAGTATCATAAGAAACGCTATGAGTGATTGTCGGCACATTTTATGACTATGCTTTTTCATTAGATATGCCGCGAAGTTGCCAATTATTTCCGACTTAATTCTCAACATTTGTTGAGAAGCTCACTTTTCGTTTTTACGCAATCGGCTAAGGTGGGTAGGGGTGATATTCAGAAATGAGGCTATGTCTTTAAGCGAGAAGAGGGCGAACAGGTCGGGATGCCTTTCGACAAGCTCCTCATAGCGTTGCTGAGGGGTTGCGCAATACAGAGCCACATAGCGGTCGTAGACAGTAGAGAACACGGCCTCGGTTGAGCGGTACACTATATCACGTATGGAAGCATCTTCCTCTACCATTTTTTGCAATTTCTTTACCGGAAAACAGTATATCTCACATGGACTGACAGCTACAATCGACACTCTTGCCTTCTTACCTGAAAGGGAGAATGGAAAATCCGACACAAATTCCCCATCAAACTCCAGCCCGACGACGTGCTCCGACCCGTCGGCTGAAAACGCCGCATACTTAAGCGTGCCCGACTTGATATACCCCACATAACGGGCCACTTGACCGACGCTCACAAAATCCTCGCCGCGCTCAAATCGGCGCAGCTCACCCTGTTCAACGCAAATGCCGCGCCAAAAGTCGGTGTCGATATGGTCAATATATGCATTGAATTTCTCTGCCACGGCGTAAAGTTATGCAATATATCGCAATGCGCCAAATCAATGACTCTACACCTATCGACCCGGCCATCCATTGGCATATTCGTCCGTGTTCTTCAGTCGTGTACGTCGAGTACACTCCCTCATCACACGAACAACTCTGTTCAATGCCTGACCGCCTCAGCGTTAACTGATTTTATGGGACAGGCTCTTACGATACTGAAAGCTTTTCTCATTAAGTAAGTTCGAAAATCAGTCTATACATATATGACGCAAAGTTACGATAAAATATTTCACTAACAATCTGAGTCTACGCCCAACAAATTCCACAATGCGCCAGCACCTAATCAGCGAATAGCGAAATTTTCATGGGATACGCCGGGCGATAAACGTTTTTTAAGTGTCGGCATGGGAGAGGGTTGTGATTTTTTTGCTATTTTTGCGATTTAAAACCGCCGGTCAGAGTCCCTGACCCTGGCTAAAGCCACACTTTTTTCACCCGATTATGAAGAAAATCGTCATAGCGGCGGCAACCTCTCTCGCCGCCATTTGCGCCCAGGCGCAAATCAACTCCCCCGCCACCGACGGCTACTGCCGCCGCGGTGTGCTTATGTATCAAGATAATAACTACGTAGGTTGTATCGACCAAATGAATAGGGTCAAGGCCGAGAATCCTACCCCCGACGAGCTGATGGAAGCCGACTTCTACATNGCCATGNCGGCCGCTCACTTAGGNAANACNGACNCNCACGCGTTGCTCTCCTATTTCCTATGGCGTCACCCCGGCTCGCGCTACGCGACCCAAGCGCGCCTCGCATTGGGCAATCTTATGCTCGATGCCCGCGAATATGGCGAAGCATATACCGAGTACAGCAAAATCGACCCGGCCACGCTCGACACCGCCACCGCCGCCGAGCTCGCCTACAACAGCGGATATTGCCTGCTGAAGCGAGGGGAATATGACCGCGCCCGCTCGCTTTACGCCACTTTGACTCAAAACAAAAAATACGGCAACGGCGCGCGCTTCTATCTCGGCTACATAGCCTACGCGAAAAAAGACTATACCGAGGCGATAAAATACTTGTCGGAGCTCAACTCATCGAAAGCTCCCGCCGATATGGCCGACTATTATCTCGCCCAGATTTACTATATTCAAGGCGATTACTCTAAAGCCTCGGCTAAGGCCAACGCCGTGCTCAACCGCAACGTCGCCCCGCAATTCCGCTCCGAAGCGCTCCGCATAGCCGGCGAATCGAGCTACCAGCTCGACGATTACGCGAAGGCCGTAAAGCTGCTGCGCCAATACGCCGAATCGACCGACGAGCCTCAGCCCTCGGCCATGTATATCTTAGGCGTGGCCGACTACCGCGAGGGCGACTACGACGACGCCATAGCGCGTCTGACCGCTGTCGCATCGCTCGACGACGCGATGGGCCAAAGCGCTAATCTATATATAGGCCAGGCGTTTATGCAGCAGGGCAACTACTCCTCGGCCATGATCGCCTTTGACCGCGCCCTATATATGGACTTTGACCCGCAGGTGCAGGAAACGGCCTTCTACAACTACGCCGTGGCCGGAACCCAGGGGGGTAAGATACCCTTCGGCAGCTCCGTCACCACATTTGAGGAATTTATCCGCCGCTATCCCAACTCTAAATTCGCCCCCCAAATCAGCGAATATATCGTCACGGGATATATGACCGACGACAACTACCCCGCGGCGCTCGCGTCGATCGAAGCGGTGAAAAAGCCGTCGAAGGAGATACTCAAAGCCAAGCAGCAAGTGCTCTACACCCTCGGCGCGCGAGAGCTTGCCAACAACGACGTCAAATCGGCCATCAACCATCTATCGCAAGCCGAATCGCTCGCTTCCTATAATCCCCAAATCGGAGCAGAGACATCGCTCTGGCTCGGAGAAGCGCTCTACGCCAACGGCCAATACGAGAAAGCCGCGAAAAAATTCGAGACATATCTTGCCGACCGCAGTGCCGACCGCGGCAACAAGCCGCTTGCGGTCTACGACCTCGCATACACCAATTTCAGCATAGGCAACTTCGGCAAGGCACTCGACGGATTCCAGCAATTTGTCAACTCCCCGGGGCAGTCGGGCAATCTTATGGTGGCCGACGCCTACAACCGTCTCGGCGACTGCCACTATTACAACAAGGATTTCTCTAAGGCCACAAACGCCTATAACAAGGCTTACACCATCTCCCCCTCGACCGGCGACTACGCTCTCTTCCAGGAGGCTATCATGAAGGGGTATCAGCGCGACTATAAAGGCAAAATCGCCGGAATGAAGTCGATGATGCAGAAATTCCCCACCTCGTCGCTTACCCCTTCAGCTCTTATCGAGACTGGCGAGAGCTACGAGCAGCTCGGCTCAACCGACTCGGCGGTCGAAGCTTATTCGCAGGTTTCAGCCCGCTACCCCGCCACCAAGCAGGGCCGACAGGCTTCGCTCCTTCTCGCCATGGTATACATCAACAACGGCAACACACCGCAGGCTATATCAACCTATAAAGAGCTCATAACCAACGCGCCTACAAGCGAGGAGGCCCAGCAGGCTTCAGAAAATCTCAAAAGCCTCATGGCCGACCAGAACCGCATCGACGAGTATGCCCGATTCATAGAGCAAGTGCCCAACGCGCGGCAGATGAAGCCCTCAGAGCTCGACAATCTCACATACGACTCAGCCGTCCGCGACTACCTCAACACAGGCAAAACCGGACGCATCGTCGACTACCTCGCCAAATTCCCCGACGGTATATATCGACCCGAAGCGTTGTCATATCTCATCGAAGCAGCCACTACTTCAGGCGACCGCCAGTCGGTAATAAACTACTCCTCGGAGCTTATCGAGAAGTACCCCGACAACACCCTCGTGCCCGATGCGCTCAAAGCTCTCGGCGACACCTACTTGGCTATGGGCAAACCGACCGACGCGCTCAACGCCTTCACCCGACTTGAGCAAATGGCCGACCCATATATGACCAACGACGCCCGCATAGGCATAATCCGCTCGGCCGACGCGCTCAAGCAGTATCCCACCGTCATCACCATGGCCGATGCGCTCACAGCCTCTTCGACCGTGTCGCCCGACCAGCGCTCCGAAGCCCGCTATATGAAAGGCGTCGCGCTCAACGCTACAGGCAAAGCCGACGATGCCGCGGCCATTTGGGCCGACCTGTCGAAAGACCTAACCGACGAATACGGCACCCGCGCGGCTTACTCGCTCGCCGAGCAGCAATACCTCGCGGGCAATCTCAAGAAAGCTCACAAAATGGCCGAGGAATTCATCGGGTCCGACACCCCGTTTGACTACTGGTATGCCCGCGGCGTGATTCTTTTCTCTGACATCAACCGCGCCGAAGGAAAATCTTATGAAGCCGACTTCTATCTCAAGAATCTAAAGGAGAACTACCCCGGCTCGGAGACCGACATCTACGAGATGATCGAGTCGCGCACCAAATAATCAGTCCGACAAACAACGAGATAGAATCCAACAACAAAAATATATAGTCATGAAAACCATATATATCGCGGCATTAGCCACATTTGCAGTCCTTCCCCTCGGAGCGCAGACGCTCGAAAAAGAGATCGTGATAGACCGCGAGATCGTGCCTGAAATGCGCGCCGTAAGCCGCCTCAACAATTTCCCTCAACTCACCAAGCCCGAAATCAAGCCTAAGCGTCTCAGCTTCCACGACATCAACTCGACAGCCGAAATCACCGGGTCGTATGCCACACTTGAGCCGGCTGCCTCAGCCGACGCAATCGCCATATCAAAACACAAGGGCTACGCCTCGATAGGCTACTTCCCGACTTACAACCTCGGGGTCTCAGCGGGCTATCGCATCATCAACACCCACCGCACCTCGCTCGGAGCATGGCTGCAGTTTGACGGCAAATCCTACGGATGGAATCCTATCGTAGGCCCCGATTACGCGGTCGACAAGCTTCATCGCAACTCGATAACCGGAGCAATCGACTTCTCCCACATATTTGCCCACGCGGGCCGTCTCGACGTCAACGCCGACTATACCTATCACTGGCTTAACCGCCCCTGGCAAAACGTCGACTCCACATATACGGCCAACGCCTTCAACGTGCAGGCGACATGGTCGGCACGCAAGCACGACATGATTTACTTCATCGAGGGCCATATGCGCCATTTCGGGCTTTCGGGCAAGGAACATTCCATACCCGCGTCAAATCTCCTTACCGACGGACTCTCGCAAAACATAATATCATTCCGCGGAGGAACGTCGTACTTCATCACCTCCAACTCGGCCATTGCCGGGCTCGCAAGCGTCGACTTCGCGAGCTACAATCATCTCAACGGCATTTTTTACACCGCGGCGGACGCGCCTGTCAACGGCGATAACCACGCCTTGATACCGATGCTGATACCAGGCGAAGGGAAGACACTCGGCCTGATCAATCTACAGCCGTCGTATCGCTACCACACCTCTACCCTTACCCTTAAAATCGGCGTAAAAGCCCAGATTTCGACCAACTCAGGCAAAACCTTCCACATAGCTCCCGACGTGGCTATCAACTGGAAGCCCGCTTCGATGTTTGAGATTTCGGCAAATGCCGACGGCGGCGAGTATATCAACTCCCTCTCCCATCTTTTCGCCATAAACCCTTACATGTCGCCTTCGCTTGGCTACAACTTCTCTCATCGCCCCATCCTCTTCGACGCCTCGATGNAAATAGGNCCATTCNGCGGATTNGCCGTGAAAATGTTTGCCGGATATGCCGCCGCCAACGATTNNCTTATNCCTTTGNGGCTTANTCCTATGGCCGGAGCAATCGACGGATACCCCAATCTCGCCATTTTCGCCCCTGTCAACCTGACCGCCTGGCACGGCGGAGCGGCGCTTGAATTCAAAGTCGCGGATATAGTCGAGGGCGAAGTCAGCTTCACATTCTCTCCCAATTCATATAATCATAGCGACCCCCGCAACATGGACCGCGCGAAGCAGGTGCTTGACATAAAGCTGACCTCTCATCCTATCGACCGACTGACAGTTGACGCCGGATTCCAGATGCGCCAGGGCCGCAAACTCTTTAACTCCTGGAATCTCAACGAGGGTATGAAGGAATTAGACCTCAACCAGTACAACAATCTGCGCCTCGGAGCCAATTATCAGGTTTTTGACTGGATGAGTGTCTACGGCCAGGTTGAGAATCTGCTCAACTGCGACGCCGAGGATATATGGATGGCCCGCTGCCAGGGCATACATGGCCTCGTAGGCGTAAGTTTCAAATTCTAAATGGATTAACCGATACGCACTTGTATGGCAAAACTTGAGAACTGCTTTATGGCAGGGAGGCTTGAGGCGGGATGCGACGAGGCGGGGCGAGGTTGTCTCGCCGGGCCGGTATATGCCGCCGCGGTAATCCTGCCCGAAGACTTCAGCCACCCCCTGCTCAACGACTCCAAGCAGCTCACCGAACGCCAGCGCGACTTGCTGCGACCGATAATCGAGAAAGAAGCCGTCGCATGGGCCGTAGGGGTGGTGACAGCCGAGGAAATCGACCAAATCAATATTCTCAACGCCTCGATTCTTGCCATGCACCGCGCATTGGATGCTCTCACGGTCAGACCCGGAGGGGTTATCGTCGACGGCAACAGGTTCAAGCCTTACCGCGACCTCGATTGCCGCACATTTGTCAAAGGCGATGGCCGTTACGCCAACATCGCCGCGGCCTCGGTACTCGCCAAAACCCACCGCGACGAGGAGATGATGCGGCTCCACGCCGACTATCCTCTCTACCACTGGGACCGCAACAAAGGCTATCCCACCCGCGACCACCGGGCCGCTATCGAAGACGCGGGCCCCTCGCCTCACCACCGCATGAGTTTCCGCCTGCTCAACACCCAACTCACCCTCGACCTCTGATCGCCTCGGTTGAGCGATGATTGAGAGCGATTTTCGTTTCCGATTTAGGAAAAAATTCGTAATTTCGCGTTATTAAACCATGCCCTACGCTGCCATAAGCCGCTCATAACGCTTAACGCATGGGCTATAATTACCATACTATGGATTTATTCGACAAAATCTCTGAAGATATCAAGAAGGCAATGTTGGCCAAAGACCGCGCGCGTCTCGAAGCCCTCCGCGGCATCAAGAAAGAGTTTCTTGAAGCCAAAACAGCCAAAGGCGCCGACGGCACCCTTACCGACGAAAACGCCACCAAGATACTCGTGCGCATGGCAAAACAGCGCCGCGAGAGCGCCGCTATCTACGCCGAGCAGAATCGCCCCGAACTCGCCGACAGCGAGCTTGCCGAAGTGGCGGTAATCGAGGAATACCTCCCCAAACAGCTCTCGGAAGAAGAGCTCGAAGCCGAGTTGAAAGCCATTATCGCTGAAGTAGGAGCCACCGACGCCAAGATGATGGGCAAAGTAATGGGCGTGGCCACCAAGAAGCTCGCCGGCAAAGCCGACGGCCGCGCAATCTCGGCGAAAGTGAAGGAGCTGCTTTCATAAAGCCGCTACCCGCCAGTTAACTGAAATATAAATCTCTACATACATCGATCCTACCCATGTTGACCATTCAACAAATCAAGGAAAATCCCGCGCTCATCGTCGAGCGCCTTGCCGTAAAAGGTTTTGACGGCAAAGAAAAAATCGACCAGATCCTCGCGCTCGACTCAGAGCGCCGCTCGCTCCAGCTCCAGAACGACAACCTCGCCGCCGAGCTTAACAAGATAGCCGCCTCGATCGGCGCGCTCATGAAGCAGGGAAAGAAAGAGGAGGCCAACGAAGCCAAGGCCGAAGTAGCGGCCAAGAAAGAGCAGCAGCGCAATCTCGCCGACCAGCTCGCCGACGCGGAGGCCCGCATCCGCGAAAATTTGCTCTCCGTGCCCAACATACCCTGCGCCGGAGTGCCTAAAGNCACCAGCNCNGCNNACANNGTTGTCGAGAAAACCGGCGGCGTGATTCCCGAGCTTGGCGACGACGCTCTCCCCCACTGGGAATTGGCAAAGAAATACAATCTTATCGACTTCGACCTCGGAGTGAAAATAACCGGAGCCGGATTCCCCGTCTACATCGGCAAAGGCGCTCGCCTGCAACGCGCCCTGATCGAGTTCTTCCTCAACTCGGCCGTCGACGCGGGTTACACCGAAATCGAGCCCCCCTTCGTGGTCAACGAGGCTTCGGGCTATGGCACGGGCCAGCTTCCCGACAAGGAGGGACAGATGTATCACGCTCCCCTCGACAACCTCTACCTGATTCCCACCGCCGAGGTGCCCGTCACCAATCTTTACCGCGACGTGATACTCAACGACTCTCAGCTCCCCGTCAAGAACTGCGCCTACTCAGCTTGCTGGCGCCGCGAGGCCGGCAGCTACGGTAAGGACGTGCGCGGGTTGAACCGCCTCCACCAGTTCGACAAAGTTGAAATCGTGCGCATCGAGAAGCCCGAGAACTCTTATGCCGCTCTCGAGGAGATGAAAGACCACGTGCAGGGACTGCTCGAAAAACTCGGCTTGCCCTGGCACATACTCCGCCTCTGCGGCGGCGACATGAGCTTCACCTCGGCCATCACCTTCGATTTCGAGGTTTATTCAGCCGCTCAGAAGCGTTGGCTCGAAGTCTCTTCGGTGTCAAACTTCGAGACCTATCAGGCATCGCGACTCAAATGCCGCTACCGCGGCGAGGATAAGAAAACCCACCTCTGCCACACCCTTAACGGCTCGGCTCTCGCTTTGCCCCGCATCGTGGCAGCGCTCCTCGAGAACAATCAGACCCCCGAAGGCATCATCGTGCCCGAATGCCTGCGCCCCTACACCCGCTTCGACATCATCAACTGATTTTCATCAGCGACGATACTTTATGCCAGCCGCGGCCCTATCGGTCGCGGCTGTTTTTGTCGTAAAGCATTTGCCGATTGAAACGATTTATCGTAAATTTGCGGTATGACAGTCAGTGAATTCGCGGAAATGATCGCCGGGGAAATGGAATTTGCCCCGACCGTGCAGCAAAGGGCGTTGATCGACGCTCTTGCCCGCTTCTGCTCTGCCGAGACGCCGTCGCTGTCAGTGTTCCTGCTCAACGGCTATGCCGGCACAGGCAAAACGTCGGTCGTGGCCGCGCTGGTTAAAGCTCTCGCGAAGGTGAGGGTGCCGTCGATACTGCTTGCCCCCACAGGCAGGGCGGCGAAGGTGCTGAGCGCCCACGCAGGGCGAAAAGCGTTCACTATCCACCGCTGGATATACCGCCCGGAGGGCAACTCCGCTCCCGGAGTGGTAAGCGTGGCAGGGGTTGCCGACAATCCTTATACAGGAGCCGTTTTTATCGTCGACGAGGCTTCGATGATAGGGTCGGGCGAAAACACCACGCTGCTCGACGACCTCTGCCAATATGTCTACGGTGGTCACGATTGCCGCATGATACTTCTCGGCGACGGCGCTCAGCTGCCCCCTGTCGGCTGCGAGAAGTCGCCCGCCATGTCGGTCAGCTACCTTAAGCGAATGGGCCTCAGGGTAAGCCGCGCCATTCTTACCCAGACTGTCAGACAAGCCTCGCACTCAGGCATTCTCTACAATGCCACCTCTCTTCGCAAAGCCATGAAGCTCGACCCGCTCCCCGAAGCGAAGCTGACCGTCACCCCCTTCAACGATGTCGCTACCATCCCCTCAGAGGATCTCGAAGACGAACTTAACTCATCTTACTCCAACTACGGCATCGACGGCACAATACTGATCACTCGCTCCAATAAGCGCGCGATGGAGTTTAATCTCGCTATCCGCGCGCGTATTCTCGAAAAAGAGGAGGTAATCACCGTCGACGAGCCTATCCTTATAGCTAAAAACAACTATTTCTGGACCTCCAAAGCCGGGGGAAACGCCCAAGGGCGCGGCGATTTCATCGCCAACGGCGACATCGGTCACATCACCCGCATCTACGGAACCGAAATCATAGGGATGCTCCGCTTCGCCGACGTGCAGCTCACTTTTCCCGACCGCGACCTCACGATCGACGCCAAGCTGATACTCAACTCTCTGAACTCAGAAACCGCCGGCCTCAACCCGAATCATGAGCAGGATCTGACGAGACTGGCGCTCCGCAATGTCGACCCGGCCACGCTCGCCAACGAGGCGACCGCTCGTCGCATACTTAAAGCCGACCCTTATTTCAATGCGCTCCGCGTGAAATATGCCTATGCGGTGACCTGCCACAAAGCCCAGGGCGGTCAGTGGCCGAGCGTGTTTGTCGACACCGGCTACATCGCTCCCGAAGCATTGAAGACCACCGACTTCTACCGATGGCTCTACACCGCCACGACGCGCGCGACCGATCGCCTGACATATATCCAACCCACCATAGAGGTTAGATAATCCAATAATCATCAATACTTACTTATTATGAACAATCNATCTGTCAAAANCNGCTTNCTAATGNCCNNATNGGGCTATCTCATNCCAGCAATCGCGGCGGTTATTTTCATCATCGCCATTTGCTCGAAAGTGATTCTATTCGTTCTCGACAATTATGACCCCGCGGACGCGACCGCCAAGAGCATCGACCCCGCCTATGTCGAGAGTGTATTCATGCCCTCAATCTCAGGATGGATAATCATGATGCAGGTAGTGGCCGTAATCTGCGGCTTACTTACCGGCTACGGCCTCATGAAGGCCTCAAAGGCATCTGACAGCGAGTCATTTGCCTCTCCGCTGAGTTCATTGGCCACAATGGTGTTCATCTATACCGGGCTGTCATTTCTCGTGTCGATGGCCAGCATCATCTCCCCGACTTCAAAATTAGGGATCGCCGTGTCGGGAGCGTTATCGGTTTTCACCTTCTGCTTCTACGTCGCTTATCTCGTGAGAGGCAAAAACTGCTGCGCACTCGCCTATGATAACAGCCATATTCAAGGACTTCGCATCTGCTCCCGAGGCTATCAGATGATGTGGATAGGCTTTGTCGGCATAATAGTAGGTATGTTCATTATCATTGTCGGCGCCAAGGCTCTCATACTGATTGGCTTAGCGGGCGTGGCTATGTTCGCGCTCTCGATTGTGATGCTTGCAGGCTACATTCAGGTAATCGTGGGCTGGTTTAAGTCGGCATCGGCCGCAGACTCTGCTACCCCGCTCGCTCCGGCCGAATAAAAAAAGTGGCTGAAATTTCAGCTATTCCCCTATCATTACGCGAATACAAGCAGAGGGTGGATGTCGCAGTGACATCCACCCTCTCTGTTTTATGACTATGCGATAGATTAGTCGATTGTCTCGTCGGCAGGATAGCCGCCCATTTCGCGGATAGCGTTCTTGAGCATGGTGTACTGCTGGAAGAGGTGGTTGACGGGAACTTCGTTCTTAGTGTAGTCGTGCATCGGGCTCTTGAGGAAGAAGCTGAGGAAGCGCTGTATGCCGTAGCGTCCTTTGCGGGCAGCGAGGTCGCTCAGAAGCACGAGGTCGAGGCAGAGGGGAGCTGCGAGGATAGAGTCGCGGCAGAGGAAGTTGATCTTGATCTGCATGGGGTAGCCCATCCAACCGAAGATGTCGATATTGTCCCAGCCCTCTTTGTTGTCGTTGCGCGGGGGATAGTAGTTGATGCGCACTTTGTGGTAGTACTGAGTGTCTTCGTCGTTGCCGTGGCCGTAGAGATCGGGCTGATTTTCGGGAACGAGGATCGACTCGAGAGTAGAGAGCTTCGAAACCTCTTTTGTGCGGAAGTTAGCGGGCTCGTCGAGCACGAGGCCGTCGCGGTTGCCGAGGATGTTGGTCGAGAACCAGCCTGCGAGGCCGAGGCAGCGGGTGCCGATGATAGGAGCGAAGCCCGATTTAACGAGGGTCTGGCCGGTCTTGAAGTCCTTGCCCGCGATAGGCATTTTGGTCTTCTCGGCGAGCTCCCACATAGCGGGGATATCGACCGTGGTGTTGGGAGCGCCCATGATGAAGGGAGCGCCTTCAGAGAGGGCTGCGTAAGCGTAGCACATTGAGGGAGCGATGTTCTCGACCTCGTTGTCCTTCATTGCCTTCTCGAGGTCGGCGAGAGTGTAGTGCACTTTCTCGTTAACGGGAACGTAAACCTCGGTAGATGCGGCCCAGAGAACCACCACGCGGTCAACGCCAGTCTTAGCTTTGAAGTCGCGGATGTCCTGGCGGAGAGCCTCAACCATTTCCCAGCGGGTCTTGCAGTCTTTCACGTTGTCGCCTTCGAGACGCTTCGCATAGTTCTTGTCGAAAGCGGCTTTGAGGGGAACGATCTTGATAAGCTCGTCCTTAANGGGGTTGATGTCNTTTNCTTTGAGTACTTCGCAGTTGNTAGCTGNTTCGTAAGCGTTTNCGGGATATACGTCCCAAGCGGCGAATTCGATATCATTGAGGTCAGCGATAGGCACGATCTCGTTGTAGTGGAGATATTTAGCGTTTTCGCCTTCTCCAACGCGCATTTTGTCGTATTGAGTCATTGAGCCCACAGGTTTAGCCAAACCTTTGCGAGCCATAAGAACGCCGGTTATGAAAGTAGTGCTCACTGCACCAAGACCGACTACCATAACGCCGAGTTTGCCGTCGGCTTTCATTACATTGCTCATGTCTTTTCTTTAATGGTATTTTAATGGATAATATATTGTTCGAGTAAAAACGCCCCAAAATTACGCAACTTCCCGAAATGAAAAAAACTTTTAAGGCTAAATTTCGCCTGTAATAAGTTAATAAATCAAAACAATGTCGGTATATTGTTAATTATACCAAATTTTAATTCGACAACTGTATTATTTGTGAATTTTTGTTAATTATGCATAGGCATGAATTTCCGCGCATTTAAGCGCACCAAACGGCTGACTGACGATTTAACGCAATTTCTCTTAAATTAATTTCTGAATTAACGACGATATTTTTAACTTTGTAGCTGGAATATAGGGCGCCGACCGGGCCGATTCGGCCCGAATGTCGCCGACAATATAGCATGGAAAATCTAAAAAACCTATTTATATATGGCAAACAAAGATCTGAAAGAAGAGGCTCTTGAGTATCATAAATACCCTCGCCCCGGCAAAACCGAAGTTATCCCCACTAAGCCCTATTCGACACAGCTCGATCTCGCGCTGGCCTATTCGCCCGGCGTGGCTTTCCCATGCCTTGAGATCGAGAAGAACCCCGACGACGCTTACGAATACACCAACAAAGGCAACCTCGTGGCCGTGATTTCCAACGGCACCGCTGTGCTCGGTCTCGGCGACATAGGCGCTCAGGCCGGCAAACCGGTAATGGAGGGCAAGGCGCTCCTCTTTAAGATTTTCGCCGGACTCGACTGCTTCGACATCGAGGTTAACGAAAAAGACCCTGAGAAATTCATCAACATAGTGAAGTCGCTCGCCCCCACATTCGGCGGCATCAACCTTGAGGACATTAAGGCTCCCGAATGTTTTGAGATCGAGACCCGGCTGAAAGCCGAGTGCAACATCCCCGTGATGCACGACGACCAGCACGGCACTGCCATCATCTCAGGCGCGGGCCTTCTCAACGCGATCGAGATTCAAGGCAAGAAAATCGAGGACGTGAAGCTCGTGGTCAACGGAGCCGGCGCCGCCGCCATCTCCTGCACCCGCCTTTACATCGCCCTCGGCATCAACCCGAAAAACGTGGTGATGTGCGACTCCAAAGGCGTTATCCGCTCTGACCGCGCCAACCTCAACGACCAGAAACGCGAGTTCGCCACTGACCGCGACATTCACACTTTGGCCGAAGCGATGGTCGACGCCGACGTGTTCCTCGGCCTTTCGGTCAAAGATGTCGTCACTACCGAGATGGTGCAATCAATGGCACCCAATCCCATAGTATTCGCCCTCGCCAACCCCGACCCCGAAATCGCCTACGATAAAGCTGTAGCCTCGCGCCCCGACCTCATCTTCGCCACAGGCCGCAGCGACTACCCAAACCAGATCAACAACGTGCTCGGCTTCCCCTACATATTCCGCGGCGCGCTCGACTGCGGATCCACCCAGATCAACGAGGCCATGAAGCTCTCCGCAGTGAAGGCTATCGCCGAGCTCGCCAAGCAGCCCGTGCCCTCGGTAGTGAACGCCGCCTACGGCATGACCGACATAAAATTCGGCAAGGACTACATACTTCCCAAGCCCCTCGACCCGCGCTTGCTCACGACCGTCGCCCCAGCCGTCGCCCGCGGGGCAATGGAGTCGGGAGTAGCGAAGCGTCCGATTTCCGACTGGGCCGAGTATGACGACCGCCTCCACTCGCTCATGGGGCTCGACAACCAGATGATACGCCAGTTCTCCGACATCGCAAGAGCGCAGCCTAAGCGCGTGGTGTTCACCGAAGGCAACACCGACTCGATGCTCCAGGCCGCTGCCGCAGCCGAGAAAGCCGGCGTATGCTACCCCATACTCCTCGGCAACGACGAGATGATCACCAAGCGCGCTCAGCGCCTGCAGCTCGACATCTCGCGCATGAAAATCGTCAACCCCCGCCACGACAACCAGGCCGAAAACCGCCAGCGCTTCGCCGAGAAGCTCGCCGCAAAGCGCGCCCGCCACGGCCTAACGATGCCCGAAGCCCTCGAGCGGATGTATGACCGCAACTACTTCGGCATGATGATGGTCGACGAGGGCCTCGCCGACGCCGTCATCTGCGGCACATACTCCAACACCGCCACCCCCGGCGCTATCGCCAAAGAAGTTATCGGCATTAAGCCCGGATACGGACACTTCGCCACCCTACATATCATCAACACCAAGCGCGGAGTGCTTTTCCTCGCCGACACCATGGTCAACCAGCACGTCGACGAAGACGCCCTCTTCGACATCTGCCGCCTTACCCGCGAAGCAGTCGAATACTTCGCCTACGAGCCTAACATGGCCCTCATCTCGTTCTCCAACTTCGGCTCGTCCGACGTGCCCGAGACCTCAAAGGTACAGAAAGCCGTCGAGCGCATGCACAATCTCTACCCCACCCTCGCGATCGACGGGGAAATGCAGCTCAACTACGCGCTCAACCCCGAGCTTCGCGACCGCACATTCCCCTTCTCGCGACTCAAAGGGCGCCAGGTCAACACCCTCATCTTCCCCAACCTCTCGGCCGCAACCATCGCCTACCGCATGCTCCTCGAAATGGGCATCGGCGAGGCCGTCGGCCCGATCCAGGTAGGTCTGAACAAGCCCGTCCACTTCATCAACGTGGACACCCCCGTGCGCGACATCACCAACCTTATCACAATGGCCGTGGTTGACGCCGCCGTCTCTCAGAAACTCTGCGAAGTATAACACCAATGGGGGCTTTGCGACCGATCACCCGCGTCGCGAAGCCCCTTTTCACATCTTTTAATATACGACTCCGAAAAAAACGCCCCGACGCTTGTCGGTTTCTCGCGAAAAATATCTAAATTTGTAGCCCGAAAAAGGATTGTTTTAAGCTTATCAGCCGCAACCGTTTGACTCACAGCGGCTAATACAGCAAAGTCGCATAAGAAAACACAAACCCAATTTTTTATATACAACTATGACTAAAATAGGTATTAATGGTTTCGGTCGTATCGGCCGCTTCGTATTCCGCGCATCAACCAAGCGCGACGACATTGAAGTTGTTGCTATCAACGACCTTCTCCCCGTTGACTACATGGCCTACATGCTCAAGTATGACACAATGCACGGCCGCTTCGACGGCACCGTAGAGTGCGACGTCGAGAAGTCACTCCTCATCGTGAACGGCAAGCCCATCCGCGTGACCGCATGCAAAAACCCCGCAGAAATCGCTTGGGGCGAAGTTGGCGCTGAATACGTGGTTGAATCTACCGGCCTCTTCCTCACCAAAGAAAAAGCTCAGGCTCACATCGAAGCCGGCGCTAAATACGTGGTTATGTCTGCCCCCTCTAAGGACGACACCCCCATGTTCGTTTGCGGCGTGAACGAGAACACCTACGTTAAAGGCACTCAGTTCGTTTCTAACGCTTCTTGCACCACCAACTGCCTCGCACCCCTCACCAAAGTGCTCAACGACAAATTCGGCGTCGTAGAAGGCCTCATGACCACCGTTCACTCTACCACCGCCACTCAGAAAACTGTCGACGGCCCCTCTATGAAGGACTGGCGCGGCGGCCGCGCTGCCTCTGGCAACATCATCCCCTCTTCAACAGGTGCCGCTAAAGCAGTAGGCAAAGTTATCCCCGAACTCAACGGCAAGCTCACCGGCATGTCAATGCGCGTCCCCACCCTCGACGTGTCAGTTGTTGACCTCACCGTCAACCTCGCTAAACCCGCTACCTACGAGGAAATCTGCGCCGCAATGAAAGAAGCTTCTGAAGGCGAACTCAAAGGCATCCTCGGCTACACCGAAGACGCAGTCGTTTCTTCTGACTTCCTCGGCTGCCCCCTCACCTCGATCTTCGACGCGAAAGCAGGCATCCAGCTCACCCCCACCTTCGTTAAGNTTGTGTCTTGGTATGACAACGAGATCGGCTACTCTAACAAAGTTCTCGACCTCATCGCCCACATGAAGAAAGTCAACGGCTAATAATCAGCCTTATAGCTATAATTCTAAGTGCCCCGGCCCGTTATCGAGCCGGGGCACCGCTTTTTATCCGCCTCCGCCGCGCCCGCATGCAAAAACCGCAAAATTAATTTGCGCGATAACAAAAAAAACACTACCTTTGCGACTGCAAAAGGCGAAAGCCCGATGCGCCAACGGCTCAACAGCGAGCGCCGCAANGCGGCTCGCAAGCCTATTCGGGGTGTAGCACAGTTGGTTAGCGCGCCACGTTCGGGACGTGGAGGCCGGAAGTTCGAGTCTTCTCACCCCGACCCTACAGATAAGAATCAGCAGCAATGCTGGTTCTTATTTTGTTTTATACCAGATTGTTATGGCTAATCTTGTGCGGCGAGGTAAGCAGGCGAAAATAGGGGCGCTATACAAATTTTGTGTAGCAAAACGGCTTTTTTGTGTAGCAGTTTTGTGTAGCAGTCAGAGTGTCTGAGAGCGCATAAAGCTCTATTGAGCGGAATATTAACTTTGATGTGATTTAAAATCAAAATTTTGCATATTCCGAGTATTTTCACGAAATTTGTTTTTAAGCTGAAAATTTAATATGTCCGGAAAGGATATGAATCAAAATAAGGAACTAGGAATCACAACATTCAAGCTTCAAGGAGAAGAACACGTCGAATTTGAGCTTCTTTTATCTCATCATAACATAGAAGATGAAATTGACTCACGCTTAGAGAAGCTTGATCAACGCCTCGGCCATCTTAATTCAGAGATTGATAGACTGACAAACCANTCAACCCAAACAGATATTNTTATATCCATCGCATCNGGCATAGTTTCAGNTATCTNCGATATTCTATNTGNAGGAGAGCTAAAANTTGNTATTGACAACGGCGTGNATTTCANNACCNGAAGTCAAGGTGCAGAAAGTGTTAACCGTTTTATCATAGAGTTTGCCAAAAAGAATGGTTGGAATGGGTCAAACTATCCTGATGACAACAGCCAACTCTCTAGTGCCATCAAATCACTTGAGGATAATTTTAAAATGGATCAAGATGACTATAGGGGGGTCAGCAGTTCTAAGCTTCATCATCTTGAAGATTTGGCACATCACCCGNCACCAATGGNATTGATGGCNGCTTTGCTCGTAANATTCTTTAAAGTTGGCATCTTTTCAGATGCTAAGGGCAATCTCAAATTAATGCCAATAAAGACTTCAAAGAAAGATTTGCTTCTTACATGGTCTCCAATTATTATATCGGGATTGCTTTATTGGATGAGCTGTTGGGCTACTCGAAAGTTTACCGAAAAAGAACTTTCCGAGATGCCGAAATGGCAACGTGTTCTTGTCAAAACATTTTGTGCTTCTCCAATGATTCTTGCCATAAGCAAGGTGGCGATTAATTGGGCCGGCCACTTGGTCAGTGACATGGGCGGTTCAAAAAACACACCTGACGGCGGGGCTGGCATTCCAGGCATCTTCCTATCCTTATTAAAGGAATTGTCGATTATGCCTCCTTTTAATGCCACGAGCTTACCAAAAGACATATCTGATTTATATAGTAAAAAACACACGGACTTTCGTTCGGAGCTTTTTCCTATGCAGGACTCTCTAGGCAAGCAGATTATTCCCGTTATACTTAACGAGCTCATTGTCTCCACATTCTATTTTATCAGTCGCTTAAGACAGCAGTATGATAAATGTGGTGGTTGGAAAGGTATTAACTGGCGTGGAACCATCCCATACGGCAACCGTACAATAGCCCGCATGCGTATGGTATCTTCGGGCGCATTTACTGCCATTGATATGGCGGATGCGGCTATAAGAAGCGCAATTAAAAACGGCGCGAACTGGTCGAAACTTATAGTGGATTTTGTGCTTAGAATTAATATTATAGGTGTTGGCAAATTCACTGTCAATTTGGGCAATGATGTTGCAATGGGTATGAGGCGAAGTAAGATGCGTAACATTCGTATGAATGTTATGGTAGAACGCTTATATCTTACCCACGCCAAACTTTATATTATCGAAAACGACACTTGGGTTGCCGCCAACGAAACCGAACGTGCCATCTCCAACTTTCAACAAAGCGCGGATAAAGCCGTACTTGCCATGAGCAAAATTCTACACCAAACCAGCGCTGACTTTGAAGAATGCAAGGATAATCTCAATAGCCTCGCAAAAACAGACGAAACACTATCGACAGAAATAACACCTCTTATTATGGGCAATTTAGAAAATTATACCGTTTACGACCCCACTACCAATGATGTGGAAGAAATAAATTCCGCACTCGCTAAATCTGACAATTTAGTGAACGAGATAATTCTCAGTGCAGACAAGATAGAAGAAACCAACGATAAAATCAAACGTCTTGTGGAGACTGCAAGACAACAAAAAGGAAAGAAAGTTGGCTTTTGGTCTGGCAAAAAAATCGCAATTGAATCTTTACAAGAATTTGCCGACCTACAAGCCGATACTATAAACGACTTATGGCTCAATCAAAAACTCGTTTTTGAACAGTTCTCTAAGTTATCAGAAACATCAAACAAACTTTTATTTCTTGGTGTCGCTAATGCTGCCGTAACACGCGCACTAATAGAACAACTCAAAGTTAAATCAAGTAAGTCTCTAAGTGAGGATGCACGTCGTCACTTACTTAATGTAATCAAAGACCTTGAACGACAAGCTGATGCACAGGACCGAATTAATAGGCTTCGTGATTATACACGTTCTGCTATCATTAAGGAGTCAGAAGACCGAAAAAAATGTATCGAGGATGTTAATGTTTTGATAAGTGGTGTCCAAGATAGATTTTTCACCTTACTTGAAAAAGAAAGAGCCAATCGCCTCTCCGAAATGCAAGATTTGCTTAACTCCCTTAACGAGATTAAAGCAACCTATGCGCTTGAATCCTCTCTTGCATTAGAAATCCAAGAACGAATCGCTATGTTCGAGAGATGTAGTTCTTTAATTCTCGAACTTGAGTCCAAGATGAACAATTCTCAGGAAATATTGTCAGAGACTATACGCTCATCTAACGAGGCGCATTATAAAAAAGACGAACTTTTTCATAATGATTTTAAACAACTAAAATCCAAAACAAAAATTACTTCTTGCATTAGTATAATTGCATCATTATTGGCTTTTATTTCGCTATTATCACGTTTCTTCTTTTGACATTTGATACGTCCGTATACGGATAAAACGCACACGGCCGCTGCGGTGATGCAGCGGCCGTGTGCGTTTGCGCGTGTGGGTTTGCGCGTGTGGATATGTGGGCGAGTCGGTTGTGTGGGGCGCTAACGGTCGATGGCGTCCTTGATGGTGTCGGCGATGTAGCGGACGTCGTCGTCGGTGACGTAGGGGCCCGCGGGGAGGCAGATGCCCACCTTGAAGAGCGACTCACTGACGCCGTTGACGTAGGCGGGGGCGTCGCGGTAGACGGGCTGCCGGTGCATCGGCTTCCACAGTGGGCGCGCCTCGATGTTGGCCCTGTCGAGGAACACGCGGAGCGCCTCGACGTTGTCGTTTGGCTGGCAGTCGGTGACGGCCGAGGAGGCGGCTCGGGTCACTCCTGCGGCGCCGCCCACGGCCCCGGTCACGACGGCCTTGTAGGCGTCCTCCTGACCCTTTACGCGCAGGGAGGGGTCGAGCGTGGCCGTGCAGAGCCAGAAGTTGGAGTCAGACTCGGGCCAGGGGTTCGTGTGCACGGCCAGGCCCTCGACGTCGCCCAGCAGCTCGCGGTAGAGCCGCTGCACGTGCCTGTGGTGGGCGATGTGCTCGTCGAGCACGGTCATCTGGCCGCGGCCTATGCCGGCGCAGATGTTCGACATGCGGTAGTTGTAGCCGATGGCCTCGTGCTGGTAGTAGGGGTACGACTCGCGGGCCTGGGTGGCGTACCACATCACCCTATTCTTGTCCTGGTCGTCGGCGCAGATCAGGGCGCCGCCCCCCGAGGTGGTTATCATCTTGTTGCCGTTGAACGACAGCACGCCGTAGCGGCCGAACGTGCCGAGCGCGCGGCCAGAGAATCGCGAGCCGAACCCCTCGGCTGCGTCCTCGATGACGGGGATGCCGTACCGGTCGGCTATCTCCATTATCCGGTCTATGCGGTAGGGCATGCCGTAGAGCGCCACGGGGATTATGG
>WFLX010235880.1_pt1 | contig 22410 bp, 19 predicted proteins | sample 4967041 | NCBI WGS metagenome assembly WFLX01 (sample SAMN12857096, study PRJNA449069) | gut metagenome | isolation source: stool from male and female vole | host: Microtus ochrogaster | place: USA:Florida | collected 2017
CCTTTATGAATGTCCGGTTGAAGGCGGAATTACCAGAAGCATGGCTGTCTTTAAGGACTGGGAATCTCTTGACCGGATCGGCAACGTGAGAAGCTGCCGTGACTATTTTGTATATTGGGCATTGGAATGGGATTCCATCTATGTACATTTTGGCGGTCCTTATTATATTGAAGGTATCATCGAGCAGGAGAGCACTAATAATATAACCGGATGCAGCTACGGTGACAAGCGTACGGTTGGTCTTTTTGAAAATGCATTTTATCGCGCATCAGACCGCTCCGCTCCCCAGAATGCATACGCAAGTGCGGAAGGCATCAACAAAGCTATTGACAAATTTGGTTATTCAAAGACTTATCGTGATAGTTATCACGATCCGAACCACTTTAAATTTGCTTCTTCTGATGCACCAAATACACTTGAGCAATACAGTGATGCAGTCAGTGCAAAGGAACTTGACCTTTCCAAGGCTTACCCCATCACCAAAACTTCTTTTTCCTATAACGAAGGAGATGGGCTGTATTACCGCTCCATGTACGGCAAAGCAGATGTAGACGCTGCAAATAACAATCAGCAGCTCGCATTCAAGAATATTTTTGTTCAGTTTACTTATCACGAGGTTCGTGACCAGAAGGGCTATCTTGCTTTCCAGTGCCACGACACTACCAGAGACGGATATTACTTTACAAACGGTAAAGCAATCCATGTTACCTGGAAAAAGACAACGGATTATGAACCTACAAAGTACTACGATGATAACGGAAATGAGGTAGAAGTCAACACCGGTAAGACTATGTTCTGTATCGTTAAGGATGGAGACTCCATTGATGCTGATGGAACCACATTAAAGTCTACTAAATAATTGACCACATAGAGAGGGAGATCATTATGAAAAAATTCCAAATAATTGTTTTGATAGCCCTGTCATCGTTATTTTTATTGTCCGGCTGTAAACAAGAGGAACCTGCTGAGGCTTCCCTGGAGCCAATTGACACGCCTTCTGTGTCAGCGCCGGCTGCCAGCCAGACAAGCATACCGGAAGTTGAAACCAAAGAACCTGCTGCGGACGTTCCGCCCGCAGCAGGCATGGTTAGAAGCCGCATTACCAATGAATGGGTTTCAGAAAAAATTGCCAATCGGCGTCCGGTGGCTATTATGGTTCCTAATACCAAAACAGCAAGCCAATATGGCCTTTCAACGGCGGATATTCTCTACGAGTGTAATGTAGAATCCAGCATCACACGACTTATGGGTATATGGGAAAACTGGGATGGCTTAGATAAGGTGGGAAATGTTAGAAGCAGCCGCGATTACTTTTTGTACTGGTCTTTTGAATGGGATGCTTTTCACATTCATTACGGCGGTCCCTTTTATATGGATGATCTGATTGCCCGAAAGGATACCGAACATATCAATTTAAATATTGATATTTCAAAAACCTATCATTTCCGTGATATTGCCAAAAATGATTTTGATAATGCATTTACCAAATCTTCATTTATCAAGAAATATATTGATGATGCGAATTATTCTCTGGAATACAGAGCTGATTATTCTGACGAACAGCATTTCCTATTTGCTTCAGAACAGGATCCGAATTTATTGACGCAGTATGAAGACTTTATCGATGCATCTATGGTGGATCTGTCCCTTGCTTATCCACTTACGAACTGTTATTTTTTATACAATGAAGAAACTGGTCTTTACGACCGCTATCAACACTTATCTGGTGAACACGAAGGACCGCATATTGATATTGCCACCAACACACAGCTTTCTTTTAAAAACCTGCTGGTGCAGAATACTTATTATGAAATTCGTGATGAAAAAGGTTATCTTTCTTTCCAGTGTCACGATACCACGCGGGACGGATGGTTTTTCACCAACGGAAAAGGCATTCATGTAAACTGGGAAAAAACTTCCGATTATGGTGCGACCAGATACTACGATGATGATGGAAATGAAATCAAACTCAATACCGGAAAAACTATGATTTGTATTGTAGAGGACGGCGATGCTTTCCAGGTAAACGGAACAGCTGTCACAAAAAGCTGATATGCCAATTGGCATACCAGCTTTTCTTTTACTTTTCTCCTAATCCCATTCGATTGACTGCCGAAAAAATTGCTCTTACCGATGCTCTGGTGATATTGGAGCTCACTCCTACACCGTAGGTAACTCTTCCGCTATCCGCATCAAGCAGATGAATATAAGCCGCCGCCTGCGAATTGGAACCACTTTGAAGAGCATGCTCTTCGTAGTCCAGCACCTTAATGGAAATATCCAGTTCGTGCATAAGTCCCCTCTGCACCGCGTCAATAGGGCCGTTCCCTACTGCGTCAAAGGACTTCTCGACACCTGCATCCGTATAGGTAACAAAAACCTTTGTGTCAAATTCAGACTGAATTTCGCCGCTCAGGTCATCGACCTTCAGCTTACGGAAATGAATAGGTTCTTTCTTTTCCAGATATTCCTGCCTGAAAGCTGCCATAATTTCATCCGGAGAAACCTCACCCTGCTTCTCCGAAATACTCTGAATCACATTTGCAAATTCTTTATGCATTCCCTTAGGCAGTTTAAAGCCAAAATACGTATCCATAATGAAGGCCACGCCGCCTTTACCTGACTGTGAATTAATCCGCACAATCGGCTCATATTCTCTGCCAATATCCGAAGGATCAATGGGAAGGTAAGGGACCTGCCAGAATTCACTTTTCCGCTCCTTCATCGCCTTAACGCCCTTATTGATGGCATCCTGATGGGAGCCGGAGAATGCCGTAAACACCAATTTGCCAGCGTAAGGGTGTCTGGGGTGTATCGGGAGCTTACAGCACCTTTCATAAATTTCAATGATCTCATTGACCTTCTCTATATTCAGTTCCGGATTTACACCCTGAGAAAACATATTGTATGCTATATTCAATATGTCAACATTTCCGGTTCTCTCTCCGTTTCCAAACAAAGTGCCCTCTACACGTTCTGCCCCTGCCAGCATGGCAAGCTCTGCAGATGCTACACCCGTTCCCCGGTCATTATGAGGGTGTACACTCAAAATAATGCTTTCTCTGTCCTCGAAGTGCCGGTTCATCCATTCAATCTGATCTGCATAAACATTCGGTGTATTCATCTCTACTGTAGACGGCAGATTAATAATAATCGGGTTTTCTTTGGTTGCTCCCCAGGTTTTCTGCACTGCCGTGCAGATCTCCAGCGCAAAATCAAGTTCTGTTCCTGTAAAGCTTTCCGGAGAATATTCTAAAATAATCTTTCCAGGAAACTTTTCTGCCCGCTCTTTTACCATCAGAGTTCCCTGAACAGCAATATCAATGATCTCCGCCCTGTTCATCCCAAAAACCACATCCCTCTGCAGCGTGGAAGTGGAATTGTAAATGTGCACTATCGCTTCTTTACAGCCCTCAATAGACTCAAAGGTTCGGTCAATTAACTCCTCGCGGCACTGCGTAAGCACCTGCACTCTTACGTCATCCGGAATCATTTTCCGCTCCACAAGCTGGCGCAGAAAATCAAATTCAATTTGACTGGCTGCCGGAAACCCAATTTCAATTTCCCGGAATCCCAACCCGATTAAATATTGGAACATTTCAATTTTTTCACTGACCACCATCGGATCGATCAGCGCCTGATTTCCATCTCGCAGATCAACACTGCACCAGACCGGCGCCTTCTCAATTTNCTTACAAGGCCATNCNCNTTCCGGNTAATTCACTACCGGNTTTTTCTTGTATCGTTTATANTTCAGCNTTTNCCTTCCATGCCTTTCCAATTATTCGCCTAATCCGCTCTCAATTGCCCTTACAAGGGCTTCCAATGCCTGCACTTCGTCTTCACCATCACAAATAAACTCAATCTCATCACCGCATTTTACACAGGCACCCAATACACTGAGTACACTTTTTGCGTTTGCTGTATTTTCTCTGAATGTAAATGTGATTAATGATTTAAACTGCATTGCCTCCTTGCATAAAATCCCTGCCGGTCTGAGGTGCAGACCCGTGGGGTTCTTGATAACCACCTTCTGCCTTACCATACCTTTCCCTCCAATCATTCTATCTGTCAAAGCATAATATTCTGAATCAGCTCTGCTAGTTTCTTTGCATCCTCCTCGATCATCTTCTGATCTTTTCCCTCGATCATGACACGTACAAGCGGTTCTGTTCCCGAAGGACGGATCAAAACTCTTCCCTCACCTGCAAATTTATCCGTAAGCTTTTGGATGGCATCAGCAATTTCCGGATATTCCATATATCTTTCCTTCTTGTGGTTCGGCACCTTTGCATTTACCAGTGCCTGAGGAAGCACCTCCATAATCGATGCAAGATCCGACAGTTTCCTTCCGGTCTCAACCATTACTTTGAGAAGATGCAGCGCGCTGAGAAGCCCGTCACCGGTCGTGTTCTCCTTTAAAAAGATAATATGCCCGGATTGCTCTCCTCCCAAACTTGCACCAATTTCCTTCATGCGCTCAAGCACATATCTGTCACCTACTTTTGTCTGCTCCATATGGATCCCGTTCTTTTCAGCCATCAGGAAAAATCCCAGATTACTCATAACGGTTGCGACAATAGTGTCATTTACCAGTTCCCCATTTTCTTTCATGTGATTGCCTACAATGGCCATGATCTGGTCGCCGTCAACAATATTTCCCATCTCATCCACAGCCAGCAGACGATCTGCGTCACCGTCAAAGGCAAGACCGATATCTGCCTTCTCAAAAACTACCCTCGCCTGAAGCTCCTGCATATGGGTAGAACCGCAGTTTGCATTGATATTGGTTCCGTCCGGCATATTATGGATTGCCACAATATTTCCGCCCAGCTCTCTGAGCGCTTCTACAGAAGTATAATAAGATGCTCCTTCCGCGCAATCGACAACAATCTTGAGACCTGTCAAATCTACATTTACCGATTGAATAGAGTGATTAATGTACTCCTCTCTGGAATCTGTCCGGTATTTTATTTTGCCCACATTGGATCCGATAGGGAACTTAATCCCATTCATATCACTTTTAATAATTGCTTCAATTTCATCTTCCAGTGCATCAGGAAGTTTATAACCGTTACCATCAAAAAATTTGATTCCGTTAAACTCTACCGGATTATGAGAAGCTGAAATGACAACCCCGGCATCTACTTTATATTTCCTTGTCAGATAAGCTACCGCAGGCGTTGGAATAACACCTACATAAACTGCGTTTGCACCTACTGAACAAATACCTGCCATAAGGGCATTTGCCAGCATATCACCTGAAATTCTGGTATCACATCCTACCATAATCGTCGGTTTATGCATATTTTCTTTGGTAAGGACAAAGGCGCCGGCCTGACCCAGCTGCATTGCCAATAGAGGGGTCAGTTCATCATTTGCCACACCTCTTACGCCGTCTGTTCCAAATAATCTGCTCATTCTTTCTTTTACTCCTTTCGACTACTGCTCTTCAGGCTCTGATATGTGAAGTGTTACAGTAACTGCCTCTCGCAGTCTTACATCCTCCGGCAGACCGAAATCTACCTCTACTGTATAGAAACCGGGCTGCGGCTCATCCATACCGGTTTCGAGCATCCATTTAGCAACATCTACCGTACCTGTAATATTTTGCGCCTGCAAAGTTCCAACATCCCTTGACAGACCAATCACTTCAATGATAAAGCTTTCATCCAGCTCTGAAATACTTGCATCGCATCCTTCGGGAACATTGGTCATCTGAACTCTTTCTCCCCGGATTTCCAGTCTCTTAGAGATTTCAACTTCAATCGGAACTGTAACCTCGCGTATTGCCTCTGCGGAATCAACCAAGAACACATTATCAGGCAGATACTGTCTCAAATCAATCTCCTTTACCAGACTTTCCGTTAATCCGGTAATATCAAGCGCTTCAGCCGGTACCTCAATCACCGAAATACTTCTGAGCGCACTTGCCTTTCCTGCAATGACAATGTCTTCACCACTGTCCACGATCTCTCCGCTGGCATGATACCCCTGTGCCGGTGTTCCGGTAATGCTGTAATTTACTGGAACAGACAACTTCTGCCAGATACTTACTTTAACCCCTACCGATCGGATATTCTGTGTAATGTTATCATCGTGTATAATCTGGTCTTCCGCATCGTACAGCTTAATTTCCGCATTGGTGACAATATCTCCGGTCATTCCATCTACACTCACGTCAACCACAGCCTTTGCCACCTGATCGATAACGGATTCCGGACCGGTGATCCGTACAAGATTCTGATCTGTTGTAACTTCTCCGATCAAATAGCCATCCGCCACCTGCCCCGACGTAGTTGTTTTCAGTGCCAATGACTTAACTTTCTCATTTTCAATTTTAAGTTTAACAGTATCTATACTTCCCGTAATACTGCTGATATCTCTATTGGACCTGTCTGTAGTCAATTTGATTGCTATCGTATCAAGACTGCTGATATCGCTTACGTCTGCAGTTGCTATGATGTTTTCATCCTTTAACTCACTGATTATCGATCTGGGCGCTCTTACCACCACCCTGCTGATCATATCCGTTCCATCCAACACCTCATATACCTGACCGGACTCTGTAATCAAATCCGTATTCAGCAGTGTAACTGGAATATTATAGTAGGATTGAGGAACCGTAGGATTATTTACCGTGTTAACCACCAGCCAAAGAATAACAGCCAATAAGACCGATGCCAGTTTAAGGCCAATATTGCGTGTCAGTCTATTTTTCACCTTTTGACCTTCCCTTCCACAGAATCCGTTTCCGGCTCTCCTCTTCCGGTTTATTCTGTATTGTTTTCAACTTTTCTTTTAATTCTTCTCCGCTCAGCCCCCGCTCCAGCTTTCCTCCGTATGCCACACTGATCTTCCCCGTTTCCTCCGAAACAATTACCGTAAGAGAATCCGTAACCTCTGAAATTCCTACACCGGCTCTGTGTCTTGTTCCTAAATCCTTACTGAGTGCCATATTATCCGAAAGGGGAAGATAACAGGTTGCGGAAACAACTCGATTTCCTCTGACGATCACCGCACCGTCATGAAGCGGCGTATTGTGCTCAAAAATATTAATCAGAAGCTGACTTGTCACAATGCCATCCACATCGATACCCGTTCTCTCATATTCATCCAACATCTGATTCTGTTGTACGACAATAAGGGCACCGGTTTTCACCTTGCCCATCTCTACACACGCTTTTGCTATCTCATTAATCGTCTTATCCGAAAATCTGCCTTCTGCAGGATTCTTTCCTAGATCAAAAGGCATAATGGAAGTGATAATATTTTTTCTTCCTATTTCTTCAATTGCCTTACGCAGTTCCGGCTGCAATATGACCACCACAGCCGTCACGGCCACTCCAAACATATTTTGTACGATCCAGAGTATTGTATTCATTTCAAAATATGCTGCTACAAGAATAAAAATCGCAATAACAAGGATTCCCTTTAACAGCGACCACGCTCTCGTATTCTTGATCCAGACTAATATTTGATAAAGCAAAAAAGAAAGAATGACCAGCTCTGCAATATCTGCCCATCTGATACCTGAGACTCTTGACAGGTATGTTTCTACAATTTCCAAGTTTTGTAACATTTAGCTACTCCCCGTCATCAAAATATTAATTTTTCTTTCTATCTCCTTGACTGTCCTGAACTGCTCCTTTTTCTGGGAGTATTGATTCTCTTTACTGTTTTTGCCGGTGCTGCCACTGTAATCTTCGGCACAGCCTTTACATAATAATAATATTCATCATCTTCAAATTGAACCTTTTCCACCCTGCTGTAATTCAAATGAAATACAAAGAATTCCAGCACTTTAACAATCAATACAGAAAAAATAGTCCCTACAAAAATTCCCGCAATTGACACATTCGTGTCAAACATTAAATCTCCCACCAAAAGAATCATCACATTCACAATCGCTCCTGCGATCATTGCAATGGTCCATGCATAATCAATGGATAACCTCCTGATCATATAAACCACAATGATCGTAACAGCAAACGCAGCTATTGTAAGTACCATTTCCTTGTTATCCAAAAGCCCGTCGATCACAAACCGGAATCTGGTAGTTATATCTTCTGCTTCCATACCGGAAAGTACCGTTGTGCTGTCTGCTACATAACCGATCAGATAACTGACAACAACTCCGCACCCCACGGAAACAACCGATGCAGGAGTCCCGATCAGCCCCATTGCAAGAGGGATCACATATGGAATCTTAAGCACAAAGCACATAGGCAGAAGCACCACTACCAGTGTATCCTTAGGTGAAAATCTGAAATAGAGCAGAAACATCACAATAAACAAAACCAAGGTAACTGCCGCACACTCAAGTGACAATGCATAGAAATGCATCATAATAAATGCCGCTGACACAAAGACTATAAAATTCATCGGCATAAAAGAACACATTAACGCAACGATCAGCACTATGGATATATTATCCAGCCTATGCATATAGCCTACCCTGCTGTTAATCATCATCAAAGATGCCAGCGCCAGGATCAGCTTCATCAGTGGTTTTAAGTAAATTTCATATTTGTTTATAAAGTTTTTAATGTATTGTTTTGCAACCAATAATGTTGTCATATGGCCATCCTCGTTATTTCTCATACATACCTGAAAGCTTCTTCAAATTGTCATAATAATGCTTCAGGCTCTTTTTTGCTTTGCTGTATCTGCTCGCAAACATCACATAAGAAATCACTGCGTATGCACCTACCGTACACAGATACAAAGTAACTACATTTTTGCCGAATGCCAGAAGATCCATGCTATAGATATCCTGCATCAATTCTTCAAAATTGTAAAATAAATACACTGCAAAAAGCACAAAGAATGAGATCGTGGCAGCAATCACCGACTTTAAGATCTGAAACCCGATATAGTCGCCCCTGAAATAGTGAATTATGGAAATATCCTTTTTTCCTTCATGTTCCTCATAGGATGCCATTCTGGTCATAAGAATGACTTTCTCTTCGTTTATCATACCTCTGCCTTTCGACTATTACTGCTCGTTGGGAGTCCCATGCAGAAAATGCATTCTATCACTGCCGCGTCTGCTTATGCTCTCTCCTGCTGCCGATTCCTGCGGCTTATTCTGATTAACGATTCCCTTGAAGTCCTTTGTCACCTGTGCTTTACATTTTTCGCAGAAGCGTCCTGACCGGATTAAAGCTCCACATCCTTCACAGGCTATCTTGATCGGCGAATTTTCGGACAATTCCAAACGCTCTTCCTGAATCCATCTGCGGATCTGCTTAGGTTCCACATCACATTCCTCTGAAACCTCTGTTATATCCACTCCCGGATTGTCCCGCACATACTTGCGAACCTCTTGGAACTTCTCTTCCAATTCTTCCCGGCACTTTTGGCACGTGATCGGACCGCCTATATAATTGAATATTCTCCCGCATTTCTTACAATTACGTACATTCATATGAATACCTCCTATAACTATATGCCTCTCCCAATAGTTAATGTTATAAAGTACACCTTCCCTATACCGGCATCTTTCAAAACCTTTGTCATAGAATCTATAGTACTGCCGGTGGTGTAGATGTCATCTATAATAACAATCGTATTTAATTTTACATCATTTTGACAGATTTTGAAAGCCCTTTTCAAATTATTTTGCCTTTCCGCATGACTTAAGTCCTTGAGTGGCTGCGTCCGGGAACTTCTCTTGATTAAATGCTCCCTGACCGGAATCCCCGAATGCTTCGAAAGCTCTCTGGCTATCAACGCTGCCTGATTATATCCTCTTTTTCTCATCCTGGAAGAATGAATAGGAACCGGTACCAAGGCATCCGGTCTGAGCGCTTCCAGCCAGCGCACCTTTTTTTCATAAAAATCCTTTGCGTAAAAAGATGCATATTCTGTTCTTCCTGCGTATTTAAAACGAAAAATAGAATCGGCCATACTGCCATAATCATAAAGCGATATCCCTGCATCAAAAAGATGTCTTATTTTTTCACAGTCACTGCAATATTCCTTCTCTTCTTTTTTTAATTGTTTACCGCATTTTAAGCAATATGGATCTTTAATATAAACAATTCTGTCTCTGCATCTCTCGCAAATCCCCTCTCCCGGGCTGTCTGACACCTCATCACAGACTACACATCTGGATGGGAAAAGATAATCTAGCGGGTTTATTTTAATTGTTTTCACCTTCCCTTTCTTCTATTTCCACAATCCGGTCACGCAGACTGCTATATCGCTTATGCTGCTTTTCATTATGTATCATCTCCCGAAGCGTATTGCTGCTGCCCAGAATCGTAACACATCGTCTGGCACGAGTCACTGCCGTATATAGCAAATTTCTGTTAAAAAGCATTCTGGGGCCCGAAAGAAGCGGCAAGATCACTGCCGGATATTCGCTTCCCTGCGATTTGTGAATCGTCACAGCGTATGCCAGCTCCAGCTCATCCAATTGAGAAAACGAATATTCTACTCTTTTTCCCTCATCAAATTCTACGGTTATAAGCCGGACAGCTTCCTGGATCTCCTTCACAATTCCCATGTCTCCGTTAAATACTCCCATTCCTTTGTCAATTGGAATACCATAACGGCTTACAATCTCCCATGGAATTTGATAATTATTTTTAATCTGCATAACCTTATCGCCTTCTCGAAAAAGTCTTTCCCCTGTAGGATGTTCCTTTTTGGAGGGATCCGGCGGATTAAGATATTGCTGTAAGATACCGTTAAGCGCTATCGCTCCGAGGTTTCCTTTCCGCATCGGAGTCAGTACTTGTATATCACAGNGTCTTGCGTCAACATAGCCGGGCAGCTTTTCGCGGTATCAATTGTATCATGTGTTTATAAATCACATTGACATCTTTTCTTTCCAAAAAGAAGAAGTCCCGGCTCTTATTATTCAGTTCAATATCCCGTCCCTGATTGATCTTGTGCGCGTTGACAACAATGTCACTTTCTCCTGCCTGGCGGAATATGGTCTTCAAAATCACCACCGGGAACGCTCCGCTCTCGATCAAATCATGCAGAATCTGCCCCGGCCCCACACTGGGAAGCTGATCCACATCTCCCACCATGATCAGACGAGTCCCCACGCTCACAGCACTAAGAAGTGACTTGAAAAGGTGAATATCCACCATAGACATTTCATCAATAATAATAACGTCTGTCTCCAGCGGGTTTTCTTCATTTCTTTCGAATTGCGCGCTTCTGCCCTCTTCCAGAGCACCGCTTATCTCCAAAAGTCTGTGAATCGTACGTGCTTCGTACCCCGTAGCTTCCGTCATACGCTTAGCAGCTCTTCCGGTAGGCGCCGCCAAAAGAATATCCAGCCCTTCTGTCTCAAAAAATCGGATGATTGTATTGATTGTTGTTGTCTTTCCTGTTCCCGGTCCCCCCGAAAGAATCATCAGACCGGATTTAACGCTTTCAAGCACGGCCTTCTTTTGCAATTCATCTAACACTATTCCCTGCTCCTGTTCCAGCACACGGAGCAATTGCTCCAGCCGCGCCTCCTGAGCCGGCAGAAATTCCTCTTCTACCTTGACGTTCAAGTCGTGAAGCATCCTTGCACAGGCAAGCTCTGCATAATAATAAGAGGAAGCATAAACCCTTATTTCTTCTCCTTTTCTTTTCATGACAATTTTTTTGTCCATCGCCAGATTTCCAAGCTGTGAAGATATGATCTCTTTCTCCACCTCAAGCATTGTTCCGGCTCTTTCTTCAAGTATATTCTCCGGCAGATAAGTATGTCCTTCTGCGGATGCCTGAAGCAGAGAGTAGAGAATTCCGCTTCTGACCCGATATTCCGAATCGGTGCATATGCCTGTCTTAATTGCAATCTCATCCGCTATTTTAAATCCTACTCCATCGATATCTTCTGCCAGACGATACGGATTTTCTCTCATAATGCCATACAAAGCCATTCCATACCGGTTGAAGATCTTTATGGCAAGCGTATTAGATATTCCATACTGCTGCAAGAATACAAACGCCTCCCGCATATCTCTTTTTTCAATCATCTGCTGGCCGATCTCCTGCGCTTTATGCAGACTGATTCCCTTTACTTCTGCCAGTCTTTCCGGCTCCTCCTCAATCACCCGAAAGGTATCATCACCAAATTTTTTGACAATCCTTGCCGCAAGAGCCTCGCCGATTCCCTTAATCGCACCGGAACCCAAATAACGTTCCATGCCTATTGCATCATCCGGTGTACCAATACGAATACTTTCTACCTTTAGCTGCCGTCCATATACCGGGTGTTCTACATAATCCCCTGTAAGTTCCAGCATTTCACCTGCTTCTACTGATTGGAAAGTTCCCACACAGACCAATTCATCCCCTGCTGTGTCAAAGGAAATCACCGCATATCCGTTATCTTTATTCTGGAAAATGACATGATCAACATATCCTCTGACTGTTTCCAAAACATACCTCCATGAAAAAAGGACTGCCAAACAAGACGGTAATCCGTCTTATCTAGGCAGCCTCACTATATACTTTATTCAAACAAATTTACAGACCGTAATTGCGTTTCATCTGCTCGTATAACGTCTGTGCAAGCCCAAGTCCCTGAATCTCCGTAGACGTGGCCGCCAGATCTTGAATCGCATTGTCCTTAAAGTAATCCACCATGCTGTTACTCTTGTCAATGCTGTCCTCATCTCTCCAGCAGTCTACTGTCTTCTGCATTTCCTTGAAAACCTGTTCCAAAAAATATGCTTCAAACTGTTTACAGGCATCCAACAGTTCATCATCTGTTGCCTGGGAATAATTCGTGCTGCTGATTGTTTCTTTCAGTTTTGTTTCTGCCGTATTCTGGCTTTGTATATAATCTGCATATGCAGAAGAAAATCCGCCTATACCATCCATATGCTTAAATCCTCCCTAGCAATTATCTCTTAAGGTTGTTTGCCGTCTGCATCATTTCATCGGTAGTCGTGATTGCTTTGGAGTTCATCTCATATGCACGCTGTGCAACAATCAAATTGACCATCTCATCCGCTACCTGCACGTTAGAACCTTCCAGATAGCCCTGACGGATCTTACTTGGAATCAGATTCCTGTTTGTAGCCTCATTCAATGCTTCTCCACTGGCTGCACTGACTGCCCACATGGTATCTCCTGTTCTCACAAGACCTCCGCGGTTATTAAACTGATACATTCCAATGGTCATACCCAAAGACTGAGGTACATTATTGGCATCCGGATAGCAGACTGTTCCGTCTGCGGTTACTGTCACTTTGTTTGTAACGTAAGTTGCATCCAACGTGATCGTCCTCCCTGTTGAACTGAGTACCGGAAGTCCGTCCTGGTTAGTCAGAATCATACCTCGTCCCGGTCCATTCGTTGCCCAGGTAAAGTCACCGTTCCTCGTATAATATGTATTTCCATCAGCCCCTTGGATTGCAAAATAACCGTCTCCTTCAATTCCAAAAGAAGTATCACTGTTTGATGCCAGCATCGGTCCCTGAGTTACTATGGAATTAATCGAGGATGTCCGCACACCCAAACCAACCTGAGAGCTTGTAGGCTTCGGATCTCCGTTAGCCGTTGTTGTCGCCGTCTGGAGAGTCTGATAAAGCAATGACTTAAATTCTGCAACCTGCGCCTTATATCCCACCGTATTAACATTGGCAAGATTGTTTGCAATCGTATCCACATTCGTCTGCTGAGCGTTCATACCCGTAGCAGCTGTCCATAAACTTCTAACCATCAAATGCCTCCTTAAATTCTACCAAGCTGATTTGCAGCTATATCCAGTGTACTGTCAATCGTTGTAATGATCTTCTGATTACTCTCATATGCTCTGGAAACCGTAATCATATTTACCATCTCTGTCACAACAGACATATTGGCAGTTTCCAGATAACCGGAGTAAACCTGTGCAGGCGCCTCCGTCTCCACTGCACCTTCAATGGGTTGGAAATAATTCTCTCCATAGTGCTCAAGATAATTATAATCTTCAAAATCAGTGACCTGAATGGTTGCCACCACCCGATCATCCTGTATAATCTGACCGCTGGTATTAATCTGTGCTTCCTTTAAAGGGTCGATTTCAATTGGCTGACCATCTTCGCCCAAAACCGGATCGCCGTCTCTGGTAACCAGACGTCCCTCCTGTGTCAATGTAAAATTACCGTCTCTGGTATATTTCACAGAGGTTACTCCTGCCTTATTTGTAAACTCAACAGCAAAAAATCCTCTGTCCGTCAATGCAAGATCATACATGTTTCCGGTTGTCTTAATCGGACCTTCACTGAAGTCCGTGTAACCTTCTCCGATTTTAACCCCCNGATCGTTCACTCCAATGCNTCTTGCAAGACGATTACCNTNCGAAATATCTNTNATCTTANATGCAAGAACACTGTCAAAAGACTGACTGGTTGCTCCTTCCTTCTTAAATCCATTGGTATCTGCATTCGCAAGGTTATTTGTCAGCACATCCATCCGGTGCTGCTCATTGATCATGCCTGTGTAGGCCGTGTACAATCCTTTTACCATATGAACACCTCTCCATCAGGCCGTTCCCTGCCTGATTTTATTCTTCTTTATAACCGGCAAGGAATTCTACATATTTTCCTGTACCGATTGCAACAGCCGTCATCGGGTCTTCCGCTGTCATGGTATTGATTCCTGTCTTCTCGGCGATCAGGTCCTCCAGGCCGCGAAGCAGGCTGCCGCCTCCTGTCAAAACAATTCCCCTGTCAGCAATATCTGCTGCCAGTTCCGGAGGTGTCTTCTCCAATACACTGTGAATGGTCTCAATAATCTGTGCAGTGGTTTCTTTCAGAGCTTCCTCTGTTTCTTCGGAAGACACTTTCACTGTCTTCGGAAGTCCTGTCACCAGATTACGTCCTCTGACATCCATGTAATCCACCTCAACACGTCTAAAAGCGGAACCAATTTTAATCTTAATGTCCTCTGCCGTTCTTTCACCAATCAGCAGATTGTGCTTTTTACGCATATATCTGACAAGCGCTTCATCAAAATCATCACCTGCAATTTTGATGGAGGCACTGACTACTGTTCCTCCAAGAGAAATCACCGCAATATCCGATGTTCCTCCGCCGATATCCACAATCATGTTTCCGCAGGGTTTCGAAATATCAATTCCTGCGCCGATTGCAGCAGCGATAGGCTCTTCAATAATGGAAACCTCTCTTGCTCCTGCCTGAAGAGTTGCATCCTCAACCGCTTTCTTCTCTACTTCTGTAACACCGCTGGGAACGCACACTGCAATTCTGGGTTTGCGGAAAGTCTTCTTTCCCAGAGCCTTCTGAATAAAATATTTCATCATCTGCTCTGTCACTTTATAATCAGAAATAACACCCTGACGCAGAGGACGAACCGCTACAATATTCCCCGGCGTCCTTCCAAGCATCAGNCTTGCATCCTCTCCGATTGCTTTNATCCGATTGGTGTCTCTATCNAAAGCTACAACNGAGGGCTCNTTCANCACAACTCCTCTCCCTCTGATGTANACNAAAATACTGGCTGTTCCCAAGTCAATTCCGATGTCCGTATACTGCATTNCCATATCCCCTTTCTATGCATTCTGCTATCNGTATATTATAATAAATTCAATAATCAGGCACATATACGAATTATTATAACCCATCAAAATGCATTGTCAAAGGGATTTCATAAAAAATTAACAAAATTCNNNTGAAAAAANTNAACGCAGAAATAAGAACGGTTCCTTCCGTCTTATCTGCTGCGTCCATGCTCTGANTTATTTATCGGTACTTCTCCAGATTTTCTTTATACTTNTTCAGCATTTTTTTNACATACTGTCCTGTATAGGATCCCGGGGCTTCCGATACCTCCTCCGGGGTGCCGCAGGCAACTACGGTTCCTCCTCTGTCACCGCCGTCCGGACCCATATCAATAATATAATCTGCCGTTTTAATCACATCCAGATTATGCTCGATCACTACTACCGTGTTGCCGCCATCTGCCAGTCTGTGAATTATTTCCACCAGCTTATGCACATCTGCGAAATGCAGTCCTGTGGTCGGCTCATCCAAAATGTAAATGGTGTTTCCTGTGCTCCGTCTGCTTAACTCCGTGGCAAGCTTGATTCTTTGAGCCTCGCCTCCAGACAATGTTGTGGAGGGCTGGCCAAGCTTTACATAGGAGAGTCCTACATCATTTAATGTCTCGATCTTCCGTCGGATGGAAGGAAGATTCTCAAAGAAAGGAACTGCCTCCTCCACGGTCATGTCCAGAACATCATAAATATTCTTTCCTTTATATCTTACATCCAGCGTTTCCCGATTATAACGCTTGCCGCCGCATACTTCACAAGGCACATACACATCCGGGAGAAAGTGCATTTCAATCTTAATGATACCGTCTCCGCCGCACGCTTCACATCTTCCGCCCTTCACATTGAAGCTGAAACGTCCCTTCTTATAGCCTCTTGCCTTTGCATCGGGAGTTCCTGCAAACAGATCCCGGATCATATCAAACACGCCGGTATAAGTGGCAGGATTGGATCTGGGCGTCCTTCCAATGGGAGACTGATCAATGTTAATCACTTTATCCAGTTTCTTGATTCCCGTAATATTTTTGTGCTTACCGGGAATGGTCCGCGCACGGTTTAGTTCTCTTGCCAGACGCTTATAAAGTATCTCATTGACCAGTGAACTTTTGCCGGATCCGGATACCCCTGTGACACAGGTAAATACACCGGTAGGAATATTTACCGTAATATTCTGCAGATTATTTTCCGCTGCTCCGGTGACTGTCAGCCAGCCTTTGGGCTTACGGCGTTTTTCCGGTACAGGTACTTGTATTCTTCCGCTTAAATACTGCCCCGTAATGGAATCCTCCGCTTTCATGATCTCTTCTGCATTTCCCTGCGCGATTACCTTACCGCCGTGAGATCCTGCCCCGGGGCCAATGTCTACAATGTAATCTGCTTCCAGCATGGTATCCTCATCATGTTCTACCACAATCAACGTATTGCCCAGATCACGAAGATTTTTCAGGGTATTAAGAAGTTTATCATTATCCTTTTGGTGCAGGCCGATACTGGGCTCGTCTAAAATATAGCAAACCCCCACCAAACCGGAACCAATCTGGGTAGCCAGACGAATTCTCTGGGCCTCTCCTCCTGAAAGCGTACCTGTTGCGCGGGCCAGAGAAAGATACTCCAATCCCACATCAACCAAAAATCCGACCCTCGCATNGATCTCCTTAAGCACCTGNCTGCCGATCAACATCTGCTGATTGGAAAGCNTCATTNCTTTTANAAAGGCATGCAGATCCCGGATCGGCATGNNAGNGATCTCATNAATNTTCTNATCGCTTACCGTAACAGCCAATGATTCCTTTTTCAGCCTCATACCGCCGCACTCTTTGCAGGGGGTAATGCGCATGTAAGTCTCATACTCCTGCTTGATAATATCAGATCCTGTCTCTCGATATTTCCTTTCCATGTTGCGGATCAGACCCTCAAAAGCTACCGGGTAAACCCCTTCACCTCTCTGTCCCTTATAATGTACTTTTACCTCTCTGCCCTCCGTTCCATGAATCAGCATATGATAAACCTTCTCCGGCAGATCTTCCATCGGTGTATCAAGACTAAAATGATATTCCTCCGCCAACGCCTGCAAAAGGGCATTGGTAAAACTTCCCGGCTCACTGCTGGACTGCCAGCCCATCACCTGAATAGCTCCCTGTGTAATGCTGAGCGTTTTATCCGGTATCATCAATTCCGGGTCAAATTCCATCTTATAACCGAGACCAAAGCAGACCGGACAGGCTCCAAAGGGATTATTGAAGGAAAAGCTTCTGGGCTCGATCTCACTGATACTGACACCGCAATCCGGACAGGCAAAACTCTGGCTGAAATTAATCGTCTCCCCGTCAATCACATCTACCATCAAAAGTCCTTCTGCCAGATCAAGCACATTCTCAATGGAATCAGTAAGCCTTCGCTCAATTCCCGGCTTTACCACCAGCCTGTCCACAACGATTTCAATGTTGTGCTTTATATTTTTATCTAATTTAATTTCTTCCGTCAATTCGTAAAGACTACCGTCTACCCGGACACGAACATAACCGCTTCTTTTGGCACGGTCAAACACCTTTGCGTGTTCACCTTTTCTGCCCCGGACCACCGGCGCCAGCAGTTGGATCCTTGTTCCTTCTGCAAGCTCCATAACCTGATCCACCATCTGATCTACACTCTGCCGCTTGATCTCCCTGCCGCATTCCGGACAATGGGGAATACCGACTCTGGCATAAAGCAGCCGGAAATAATCATAAATTTCTGTTACCGTTCCCACCGTGGAACGGGGATTGCGGTTGGTTGATTTCTGATCAATGGAAATTGCCGGTGAAAGTCCTTCAATCTTCTCCACATTTGGCTTTTCCATCTGCCCGAGAAACTGCCTTGCATAAGAAGACAAGGATTCCATATACCTTCTCTGTCCCTCCGCATAGATCGTATCAAAAGCAAGCGAAGATTTCCCTGAACCGGAGAGACCGGTGAAAACCACCAGCTCATTCCTCGGAATATCTACATCCAGATTGTGCAGATTATGCTCGTTTGCCCCCCTGATCTTAATATATTCCCGTGGACGCATTCTGGGTATCTCAACATGTTTGTCCGATAATTTCATATCTGCCTTCATTTCCTTTCTTACGTATTTCTTCTATAATAATAAGCTGTTCTCAACTCTTTTTCCGATCCTCATCTTCTAGGTCTTTCAGCTTTTTCTTAAGTTCCGCCATCTTATCCCGCAGTTCTGCTGCTGCCTCAAAATTCAAATCTGCCGCTGCCTTTTTCATTTGCTTTTCAACCTGCGAAATCAGCTTCTCCAGTTCCTTTCTGCTCATGGATTCTGGATCCTTTTCAAACTGAAGTTCTTCCTTAGCAAGCACTTTGGAAATACTGATCAGGTCTCTGACTGCCTTTTTGATGGACTGCGGCGTAATGTTATTCTCTTCATTATACTTTTGCTGCAAGGCACGGCGTCTGTTTGTCTCATCAATTGCCGCCCGCATGGAATCAGTCATCTGATCTGCATACATGATCACATGCCCTTCCACGTTTCTTGCCGCACGTCCAATGGTCTGAATCAATGAGGTTTCGGAGCGCAGAAATCCTTCTTTATCTGCATCCAGGATAGCGACCAGTGATATTTCCGGAATATCCAATCCTTCACGCAGTAAATTAATGCCTACCAATACATCAAAAACATCCAGTCTCATATCCCGGATGATTTCTGCCCTCTCCAGTGTATCCACATCTGAGTGAAGATACTTTACCCGGATTCCCACATCGTTCATATAATCCGTCAGGTCTTCCGCCATCCGCTTAGTAAGGGTGGTTACCAGAACCTTGTTATGCTTTGCGGTCTCTTTGTTAATTTCCGCCACCAGATCATCGATCTGTCCCTCCACGGGACGCACTGAAATTTCAGGATCCAAAAGACCGGTAGGACGGATAATCTGTTCTGTCCGCAACAGCTCATGCTCCCGCTCATAAACCGCCGGAGTTGCTGACACAAACATCATCTGATCAATATGATCTTCAAATTCTCCAAAGCATAAAGGCCGGTTATCAAGAGCTGACGGAAGGCGGAAACCATAATCTACTAGTGTTGTCTTCCGGGACCGGTCACCGGTATACATGGCTCCGATCTGGGGAATGGTCATATGAGACTCATCAACAATAATCAGATAATCATCACCAAAATAATCCATCAGGGTATGAGGCATTGACCCGGCCGGCATGCCGGCAAGATGCCGGGAATAATTTTCAATTCCGGAGCAGAAACCTGTCTCCCGTAACATTTCTATATCAAAGTTGGTACGCTCAGAAATCCTCTGGGCTTCCAACAGCTTATCTTCACTTTTNAAATATCGGATACGTTCCTCAAGCTCCACCTNAATATTCCTGCAGGCGGCATTNATCTTTTNCTNANGCACCACATAGTGGGACGCCGGGAAAATTGCAANATGTTCCAAAACAGCATGCACCTGTCCCGTGAGGGNATCTGTTTCAGCAATCCGGTCAANNTCATCTCCAAAAANTTCNATACGGATTAGATAANCTCCGCCCTGCGNCNGATAANCCTCCAGCACATCTCCCCTGACCCGGAAGCATCCNNTTCCAAGATCCATATCATTTCTGTCATATTGAATATCAATCAGCTCCCGTATCACCTGATCCCTGTCCTTGGTCATTCCGGGACGCAGTGAAACGATCATCTCCTGATAATCGTCCGGGCTTCCCAATCCATAAATACAAGAGACACTGGCAACCACGATCACATCCCGCCTCTCGGAAAGAGAAGCCGTAGCCGACAGACGAAGCTTATCGATCTCATCATTGACCGATGAGTCCTTTGCAATATAAGTATCAGAGGAAGGCACATATGCCTCCGGCTGATAGTAGTCGTAATAGGACACAAAGTACTCTACCGCATTTTCAGGAAAAAATTCCTTGAATTCACCGTAAAGCTGTCCTGCCAGCGTTTTATTGTGAGCTATAATCAGCGTAGGCTTATTCAGCGCTGCAATCACATTGGCCATGGTAAATGTTTTGCCGGAACCGGTAACTCCCAGTAATGTCTGAAATTGATTGCCCTGTTTAAAGCCTTCCACCAAATCTGCAATCGCCTGCGGCTGGTCTCCGGTGGGTTTATATTCTGATACAAGCTTAAAATGATCCATAATAACTTCTCCTGCATAATTTAAGCATTACCGCTCTGTTTCGTATCTATTCCCGTGTGTTATTATAGCAGACCCCAATCAAAAAGTACAGAACAAAATCGAACTTTTGTTCTGTACTTTCCCAATTCTTTTTCTCTATATTTCCGGAAAGTCAACACCGTACTCTTTCTTCAGCAGGGGAAAAAGATTATTTATGTATGCCAGCTCTTTATTCCTTTTACAATCACAGTATTCTCTCAAAAGAGCATTCACCGGATTTTCACTTTTCCTCAATTCAATTACAATTTCACCATTTTGAATCCCGATTATCGATGCAATTCTCGGTTCCGTAAACACAAACTCTGCGCCTTCTTTCCCATTACATGCCGTAATATTTCGCTCTACCCTCTGCCTTATCTTTGCAAACGCATAGCTGTCTGTACAAACGGACAGACCACCTCTCGCACCTTTAAACTTTCGTCCCCATAAGTCTTTATAATTATCCAATACTGCCAATAAAATTACTCTTTCCTCTTCCGTGAAAATTTCATTCAGCACTTCGGCCTGCGATGTTTTCAGCAGAACATCAAAATTCAACTTTGCATTTGACACCTTTGTTCCCGTTGCTGCCTTTTCATGTGATTCCACGTCTGCCAATATTTCTTTATTAATCCAGCAGGACGAGTGGCAAAACTCTGTTGGAACAATTCTGTTCTTTGTATATACATAAGTCTGATAGGCCAACTGCGCAAAAAATGACATCAGTTTCCTCTGAAAGGCATTTTCTAATCGTCCACCATACTTCCCCACAATTTCTCTTGCGATATCTTTTGCCCTTTCAAAATCATCTCCCAAATTTAAATCGCACAACGTATGGTAAGGAATGCTCAAATTCGTCTGTATGGAAGGGTTTTTTTCTTTGACTATGAGCTGATACTTGGGCGAATCGTACAAATTTACGTTCACTTCACTTCCCACGTACCCTTTCATTATTTCTACAGACTCACCAAAAGCACTCTCGCCTGCTTTCGTGCAGAACTTTTTTATGATTTCAAAGAAAAATCGAATATCACCTTTTGTTGCAAATGGAGCGGAAACGATTTCCGGATATGCGGATTTTCCTCCAAGCACTTTTCCGCCTTCCGCTTCTATCCGGAAAAAATTATTTTCTCCCCTTTGGAATGCCGCAAGCACCACACTATTTTTGAAACCTTCCTTAAATTGCATACCGCCGATTTCTAATTCAAATCCTGCTTTTCCCATGTTTCTTCCTCCTTATATTTTTCATTTTCATTTGGCTTTACCATGTCCGAACAATACAGATTCATGCGGTCATCACGAATAAGAAATCCATAAGCTAATCTGTCTTTATCAACACTACGAATCATTTCCAACTGGTCATCCCCGGCCGATTGGTTCTCAATTACGACTTTCTGCCCCATATAATAGTTATTATCATAAATCCGTGGATCGGAATATATTGTTTCTTCCTCTTCATCCTCAAGAGATAGCGGGTAAAGCGGAATTAATTGATCCCCTTCTTTTAATGTATAGATCTGCTTTTTAACATTAACAGGTTTGATTTCTCTTATTGCATTTTCATCATTTTTTACTGAAAATTCTATGTACATCATGCAGTATTTCCATTCCCCATCGTCTGCCTCTCTATACAAAATCGGAGAAACATATTTTGTCAGCTTCATACTGTCAGAAGCTTCTATTAAACATAAAACTTCTCCCTTTATTCCCCAAAAGACAGTTTCCATATCT
>WFLX010009757.1_pt1 | contig 22396 bp, 18 predicted proteins | sample 4967041 | NCBI WGS metagenome assembly WFLX01 (sample SAMN12857096, study PRJNA449069) | gut metagenome | isolation source: stool from male and female vole | host: Microtus ochrogaster | place: USA:Florida | collected 2017
TATCTCTTGGATAGAGATACCCCCATATGCAATCAATAACAGTTAATATCAAAGCTAACTAACAGCCTGCATGTCAGCCGTGCAGATAACCCGTCCAAATGGGAAACAGATATGTGTCAAATAATGCGGCATGCCACCAACGGATAAGCCATTCATGGCTCAGGAGTTTCGCCCTGGCCATGATGATTGCGGCTGCAAATTTATATGCCTGCGGTCAAACCAAACACTTCATAATCGCTTTTGACCAGTCCATTGAAATGTACCGGAGTGCAGTTTACAATAATCCCCGGATTTTGGGCACCCTTGACAATCTATTGTGTCATAACGGCTACGACAAGGAGAAGGACTACATATCCATTGTGGGATACTCAATGCAATTAGGGCGCCCCTCGGCAGATAATTTCGTGCGCCCTTATAACGACTCCGAAGGGAATGACATACTCTGGAACCGCGACTACAAAGGATCCCTGAACCGATTCTTTCCATCCTGGCCATCCGGAGAGCCGGCTCTGAATCATGCGGGCGCCCCTTTCGCCTCCCTGCAGTCCGCCTGCAAGCCATACATTGCAATGGCTGCCAAAGCCCCGGAGGGATCAGGCCTGACAGCGGACCGGACTTTCGTCTACATAGTGACTGACGGCATTGTCAACGGAGTGGACGACAATTACCTGAACGAATGGAACAATGTGCGGCTGTGCGCGGGGGCCGATACCCGGGCTCTGGACGCCATGTCAAAACCCTTCTTCAACACCATTCGGGATTTTAATGAGGATTTCAAATATCTTCAAACAGGATTCATGGTGGATGCCGGACATAAATGGCCTAAATACGCCCTGTCATCCGATGGCAGATACAGCGTGGTACCTTACGAACTCGTGTGGGCGGACAGGCCCTCAATACACGCTGTCACAGACATGCCCTCGACGCTCCCCTTGAAACGCGTCCGGGGCGGGTACGGCCTTGATATGGAAGTGAGGTCACTGGATCCCAAGTATTCCATCACCTCCTTGAACATCTTCAACCGGGAGGGCAAACAGGTGTATTCATATTCTGCCGGCCGCAACAAACCTCAGAATATCCGCATCCCGTCGAAATCTATCCGGGAGGGCGACACTCTGACCATAGACATGGCCCTGCTTCTCAAAGACGGATTCTATAACGGCATGACCATCTCGCCGCTCAACAGCCGATATGCCGAGGGCATGACCTTGAAAGAGGTCGTAAAGCTCCCCGAAGAGACCAAAGTGCTCGGCATCTTCCCCCTTTGGGACATCTTCTGGTGGTGGTTTCCCAATGATGCTTTCAAAGCGGTGATGGTGTGGGATGTGGCGATAGTGGTCATTATCCTCCTTTTAGTGGCTTGGTGCCTCTACCGGATGTTTGTCAACATCAACACATACCGTCCCTCGGACAGCAATCTTAAAATTACAAAGGTTACAAAGGCTCAACGATGAAGACCAAGATAAATCTTAATAATCCGCACGCGGCACCGATAAATGTGGATTTGCAATGGAAAATAAATGTCACCGCCCCCAAAAAAGGATTGGCGCGGTTTTTCCGTAAATATAATCGTGTGGAGCGTGATTTGCGTCTATCAATCACGGATATAAGCGTTCCCTCAGATCTGGTGTGCGATGCAAATAAACTTTTTTCCATACTTTATAATGACCGCATATACAGCCAGGCTGAATTTCCCGTGGATGTGGAGCTGTCGGGAATGACGCTTCCTTTCCAGCTCCTTTTCCATCCGGATGCGATCAGGGATGTGAAAAGGATGCAGGACAGAAACCCGCGCATATATCCGATAGCTTTCACCGTACTGCTCGCAGATAGCGACGGAAAGGAAATTGACCGGTACAGGGACTGCAATTATCTTGAAATCGAGCCGCTCGGCACAAGGCCCCGATTCACTATTGACATCAATGATGAGGAGATACAGTATTCATCATCATTGGGCTGCGTGCAGATTGGGACGTTCGCCGCATGGTCTGACCATGACTTCCATTTCACTCCGCATTTCATCACTCAAGCCTCAGTCAAGCTCTTCTGCCAAGGCAAAGACCTGTCAAAGCATATATGGTTCGGGAACCCCGAGGCTGAAGATGCTGCAAAAACAGTAGGCTTCACCGTCAAACAGGGCAGGCGCAATGTGGTGTCAATACCCGTCTACATGGACTTCACTGACATATCAAATCCCGTGAAACCAAAGGAGAAATACAGTGTGGAATGCGGAGTGAGCTATGCACCGGTTTACAGTCCCGAANTAAAGGANCGCGCCGTGTGCCAGGGCGCCTTCACCCTCCNGAAGGATTNGCAANGCACGGAACTGAAAACATATGTCGCCACCGAGGCAGACGGACTCAAGCCTTACGAGGCCTCCGCTCCGGCGCCGGCGGTGCGCATGAATTTTGCCCCGGGAAGCCGCCTTATGGGGCAGGCTTCAGTAATCCTGTCAAATATCGCTACTGACACCTCAAATCCCCGGGCCGGACTGCATATCTGCAATCTCATGCTTGCCGAAAGGTTGCAAGGAAATGTCAGGGTGGTCAATAAAGAGGGCGACACACTTCACCGGTTCCTTCATACAGAAGGCTCCGCTGTAGACAGCATGAAAACTGCTGAGGGTTTTTTCCTGCCCAATGGCGCCGATGCCAAAACAAAGGTGAAAATCAAGTTTAATCCTTCCGAGATCGCTGACCTCGCAGAATCGGACAATTTCGATTTCACAGTGCAGTCAACCCTCTCCTTTGATTACTGGGAGGATAAGGATGGCACCGGACTGCGTCCGGAGCAGCTCAAGAGCGCCAAGATTCCGGTGGCCTGGCATATCCACCTTGACCCGAATCCGGAATGGCTGTGCGTGGACTATGGGTCGTCAGCCATAGTGTGCCGCTATGACAGGGAAAACCTGAACCTCAAGCAGCGCAAAGACCGGATATATCGCGACCTGGGCCGCACGGACAGAAAATATGAAAAATACAAAGAGGATAACCGCGAAACAGGGACGCCGTTTCTCTCATCCGACATACTTTTCCACCACGTAAGCGGTTCTTCCGCTTCCACCCTCTGCTCGCAGATTGACTCAGATTCCATGCCCCCCTATCTTGACCTGTCGGTCTGCCTCTCCCCTACGTCAAGCCAGATTATGGACGAGGTGAAACGCCAGCTGCCCTGTCTCAAAATCCTCGTTGGAAATGAATATCTTCCGGAGAAGCCGGACTACATGACCTTCCGTTACCGCCGCCGCGATGAGGAGGGCAATCTGGAGACTGTGGATGCCAAGACGGCCAAAAGCCGCCATGAAGATAGCTGCCTGATGCGCATATCCTCAATTTTCCGTGAGTCATACTCAGCGCTTTTCAAATATTTCATACTTCCGGAGACCCGTGGAAAGGCTGTAAACAAACTGGTGATGACCTACCCCAACACCTATACCCCGGCGCATCTGAAGGTGCTGGAGAATATCGCCCGGCAGACTTTCCCGAAACTTCGCCCGGGCTATTTGAAATTCGTGGGGGAGTCAGACGCAGTGGCTGCATATTACATTCACAACTGGATGAGTTTCAATCCGGGCCGGGATATCCGCAGCAATGAGACAGTGCTCGTGTATGATATGGGCGCCGGCACCCTCGACCTCACTCTCCTCCGCAAGACTGCGGACTCCGACGGGAAAATCACTGTCGACATCCTCGGGAAAATCGGCACCGGCAAGGCAGGCAACTATCTTGATTTCCTCATCAGCGAAATTCTGAAAGACTCAGCAACTGCTGATGACCTCAAAGCGATGCTCAATGATATCACAGTGTCAACCAAGATTGAGCCTAACGTCAAGGTGCTATCCGAGCGCGTGAAGCTCAAAGATTTAGTGAAGAATGAGATCAAACCTAAGCTCAGCCCGGGAGGTGAATTCCGGGTAATGGATTATGATATCCCCGCTGAAATAGTGCTTGAGCACCCTAAGTTTCACTCTTTTATCGACCAAGTGACCAAAGACCTCATCAGGCGTCTCATCAGCTTCACAGGTCGCCGTGACTTGAAGATAGACACTATCATCACCTCGGGGCGAAGCAGCCGTCTGCCCAGCATCGCCAAGGGATTGCGCCGGGCAGCGGCCTCCCTCGGATTCCCCAATGCACGCATCATTTCCTTCAGCGACGGCAACAACCTCGAGAAGACTGCCGTCGTCGAGGGGGCCATGGCTAAAGCCCGCATATTCAATGCTCCCGAATCTCCGGTGACCATACGCTCGCGGCGCCTCTATGCGGCCTACGGGCTGATGTACCGAACGTTTGGGCAATGGCATTATGCCGAGCTCCTCAACAGCTCGCAGCTCCCCCTGCAATCCGATGATTCGCGTCTCGAAGACTTCGAGGGAAGCGCCGTCACAGTGACAGGCACTGCCGCGGCTGAGTCCGTCAAACTCATCCAGACCTATCTCTCCCCTGCCGATACCGCTGAGGCCTACAACAGAGGAGACATGGAGTTCATCACAGAGATGGAGGAGTATGACATGAACGACTTCGGGCGCGCTGACACGCTTAATGCCCGCCTGCTGCTCGATTACAAAAACAATGTTTCCCTCTACGTCAACGGCCTGCTTACCATAGGCAATCCCCCCAAGGGCGTAGACTTGAGCAGCGAGATTACAAAACGCAGCATATGGCCCGTGACAATCTGAATCCAAAACTGAACAAACAACCAAAAGCAATGGAATTCCAATTCAATCTCCCGGTAATAATCAATATCCTGGTCGGCATAGTGGTCGGCATGGGTATAATGATTCTGATATGCAAGCGCAGCAAGGGCAAAATCAAAGCGCCCATCCGCGGTGCAACCCCCGTCACACCGGACGTTGAGCCTGAAAATAATGAGGAGCCGCGAGTGCTGCCTATCCCTCCGGCTTCGCCCGAGCGCGAGGGAGACAACGATAATGAGGTCGAAGCGTATAAAGCTATGGCAGGAATCTTCGCAACTCTTTTTCCGAATCTGCCTCGGCCGGACACCATAGACGAAATTGGCTCAGTGATAAGCACGCAACTGCAGACCGGGAAAGCTAACACAGCTACTCTCGAAAGACTTTGCAACCTGCTTGGGGTCGAAGCCCAAGCAGCCGATGCAGACACTCTATATGCCATATATGAAAACCTCAGGCAAGATAATGCTCTGCCCAATGACAACGCCCAGTCCGATGCTGAAGATGATGAGACAAGGCGCACTCTCAGCAACCTGCTTGATAAATTTGAGGAGAAGCTCAAAGACCAGGGTCTCCGCAAGGATAATAATCCGGTAGAAAAGGCCAGAAATGATGTCAAGGACAAAGGCAATCCGATAGAGATTCTGAGAAAACTGTTTCAGCTTCTCCCCTCCGCACTTAAGGAGAAGCGCGCTGACAATAATGTCCCGGCACGCACGGTATCCAATGGTAAAACCTGCACCATCAAGTATGAACTTGGAAGTTTCTCCCGCAACGGAGACACCACCGTGCTTTCGGATTATCTGAAAAGCAAGCTCAAAGACCTCAATATTCCCGTTAATGAATCTTTAGGGAGTGTCGACGCGATATTGGAGGATGTGGTGAAAAAACAGCAAAGTAATAAGCCCAAGTCAGAAGAACAGGAAGAGAGCAAGGCTGAGGCAACGACCGAGCCTGCCGCAGAGAAGCCCGACAATAATCCGGTTGCCGAGCCTGCGCACGTTGCGGTCGATACTGCGGCACCTGCACCGGAAGCGGAAGCGCCAGCGCAGCCGGGAAATGCCGAGGCCATAACAGCTGAAGCCAAGGAATCTCCCGAACCGGCATATGCTGAGGCATCCGAAAAACTCATCAACCTCATACATAAGAAAAATAAGGAAGCAAGCACCGAAGGTAAATCCGTCAGTGAACTACTGACCATCTATGCAGATCTCTGCGCGAAGTCGGAAAACAACCTGATAAAGGAACTCTCCGAAAAAGAGGACACTATCAAGAATCAAAATAAGGAAATTAATATTAGAACTAAAGAGCTCGAAAAAATCGCTAAGGAGAAAGAGGATAAAGAGAATGCTGCCAAAAGTAAAATAGACAGCCTCCTGGCTGATAAAGACCGGCTCAATGCAGAAGTAGACAGCCTTAAGAGAAAGGAAAGCGAGTTAGGGAATGAAGTAACCCAGCTCAAAACCCAAGTTGAAGGTCTTAATACGGACGTAGATAACCTCAATAAAGNTGTGGACAGCCNCCAGNNNNCGCTGACCGCTGAGACTCTCAATCTTAAGCAGACCCTTGTGTCCGGTGTGGATAAAATCCGAGGGGCCTGGAGACCTTTCCTGAAGGCATGTTCGGAGGAGTATGAGGAAAACTGCGAGACCAACGAGGAAAGCCTGAAGAACGCGCTTGAAGAAACCCTGGACCAGGTTGCAGAGATTGCTCCCGCAGATACTCTTAAGCCGGAGGAATATCTTGCCAAAATCCAGCAGGCGCTCATCAGACAGCTCAATACGGAGGATAGCGCTTTCGTGCTCATATGCAGGTATTACGCTTACAGCCTGCTTCCATTCATGACCGATACGTCACGTGATGCGGGCATCGCCATATCACGCCCCGCTATCACAGCCATGTATGATGCCCTGTGCGATCTCTACACGTCGTTTGGCATCCGCATAATCCTCCCTCCGCTCTTCATGGCAAGACTTGAGGAAGGAGCAGCCACAGACCTGACGGGAAATAAATATCCCGAGCTTGATAACTACTGTCCCAACCCGAAGAACCATCTTCCGGCGGGGGCCTACGAGGATGTGATAGTGGATCTCGTCTTCCCCGGATACGCCAATACCCGCACCGGCGACTCCGCAGATTCCGGCAGATTGCCCGGGGTATTGATATGATGAGTATTGATATAATGTGAACTATAAAACCACGCCAGATATGAAAAAAAATGTCTTTCTCGCAGCTCTTCTTGCCGCAGCAGCCTGCGGCTTGTGGATGTGCGGCCATAAAAGCAGCGACCGCACGACAGTCGGCAACAGCCTCGGCGCCAAGTTTTCCCCGTCCTCAATATATGAAAATGTCGACGCCCCTGACTCGGCGCTTATTTTCATTGATGCCTCCATAAGCATGAAACCCTATTTCACACCCAAGGTCACCAAAGATATAGTACAGATGTTCCAGGGTCTGAAAGGAGAGCACAACACAAGCATCTATTTCCTTGGCAATACTACAAAACACACCGGGTACGTCACCGATATCCTCAACTATGCCTCAAAACAGGCTGACAAGCAAACAACCACCTTCGACTCCTTCTTCAGAACGGAGGGCCAGCTCGCTGACACGTCATCCAACCTGGTATTTCTGGTGACCGACGGTATAATGAGCATAGGACCGACCAAGAATACCGAAGAGGCTCTCATCCAGCTCGGCAACCGCATAAAATACGCATTGCAGGGCAAAAAGAACCTGGCCGCAGCGATATTCCGCTACAAAGCCCCGTTCAAAGGAACATACACCAATCAGCTGGATAAGGGTATGTATATTGATACTATCAGACCCTTCTACGTGATAGCCTTGGGCCAGAAGCAATACATGCGGTGGCTGAAAGACCAGGCCGAGAAGAAGAAACTTGCCAATCCGGAAGGGGCGCTGTACATAGGCCTGCATGACCTGAAGGGCCATGCAAAGGCGACTCAGACGGATTCTCTTCCGAAAATCAATCCACTTGAGACTGTCATGCTCACCGTGGATCTCCCTCCATGCCTCCATGGCCTCACCCAGGAGCAGTTAGACGGCGCGGTCGTGACAAATAACGGGAAGCGCCTGAACATACCTGTCACCCGGAAGGATGATGCTCTTCACATCGATATACCCTACAACACCATCGATTTCAGTCCGGACGGCGCAATGTACACGACAGTCATCACAATCCCCAATACCATCCCCGGGGATTGGACCTCAACATGGCACACGCAATCTGACCTGGCCGGGCCGGATTCGGTGACCACCTTCGGGCTCAAATATCTTGTCACTCCTATGTTTGAGGCTCTGGAGGGGGACGAGGACTTGCTCAAGGTGACGTTCAAGTACCGCCATTAACAGAATTCCCAGCTTATAAACTACTAATCAATATATCACTATGGATTTCTTTTATTTTCTCGTAACACAGCATGAAAAATATGGTGATGCCGGCGACTTCCATGCTGACTACTTCGGCACTGTGGGGTTCCTATACGGCTTTCTCGGAGCGCTCGTCATCGGCGTGATCTGTGCGCTGATATTCTACTTCGGCTGCTGCAACAACCCCAAAAGTGTCAAGACAGCCACCCCCTCCATCTGGGCCATTTTCTTGATTATCTCAGGGGTGATAGGGTACTTCTACGCGGATTTCGCCCTGATCGGCGATCCGGACAATTCCGCTCCGGGCACCATTTCCTTCGTGGAGGTCAATAATCAAGGGTGCGTAGACAAAAAAGAGGGTGAGGTGTCAACTAACATCGCCTCAATCAACAGCGCCTATGAGACTATCAAAAACGACCTCAAGAAGGGGCAGGACGTGGCGTTTGAATTCGACCTCACTACCGCCGTGCTCGCTATGATTTTCTATTTCCTTTGCAGCCTCCTGGTGAAGCGCTTCACCATCGCCGGCAAAGCTATTCCAATGCTCAAACCCTAAACAGGAACCTGCCATGCCAAAATTATTCGTATTCGCTATCGGCGGCACAGGCGAGCGCGTCATGCGCTCCCTCACCATGCTGATGGCCGCAGGCGCTCCGGCGTTTGACAATTATGAGGTCTATCCCATAATAGTGGATTGTGACCTGAAGAATGCTGACAAACTGCGCTGCGCGGAAACGCTGCAGTGCTACTCCAACATCCATAACGCCGCTTTCGGACGCCATACCGCCAACAGCGACTCAAAAGGGATGAAAGACCAGTTTTTCGCTTGCGATGTGCGCGACCTCACCCGGGGAGCGGACGGAGAGGGCAGTTTCACTTTCCCCTTCAAGCCCGAAACCCCTCAGATGACCTTCCGGGAGTACATAGGATATGGCACTCTCAACGGAGAACTGATGAGAACATACGAGCTGCTGCAGGCCCTGTATGATGAGAGCAACCGGCCCGACGCGGAGCTCAATCTCAGAATGGACCTCGGATTCAAAGGCAATCCAAACATAGGGAGCGTGGTGTTCAATGACCTGGGCGACCACCCGATTTTCCAAAAGTTCATCTCTCTCTTCCAGCCCGGCAATGATGACAAGGTGATGGTGATAGGATCCATCTTCGGAGGCACCGGTGCGTCAGGCATACCCGAGATTGCCAATGCGATCCATGCGAGAAAGCCCCAGGCCGACATAGCGGCGCTGCTCGTGCTGCCATATTTCGCTCCCCAGGAAAACAAGGACGGGGCCATACAGGCCGCGAGGTTCAACTCAAAGACTAAGGCGGCCCTGTCGTTTTATGAATCCTCGGCGGTAAAGAAGAAATTCTCACGCATATATTATGTGGGTGACAATATCCCGACAGTAGTCAAATACAGCGAGGGAGGCGAGACCCAGAAAAACAATGCCAATCTCGTGGAGGTGATAGCAGCCCTGATGGTGGAGGATTACATCTCGGGAAGGACACAGACCGGCACCCTGACCAAAGACCTGAAATTCTCCATTGACATGGATATGGAGGCTAAGGAATCGGGCAGCCGCGTGCTGGGCAAGCATTTCGATGAGGCCTCTGTCAAACACTCGCTGACCTCTCTTATATGGCTCGGCATGGCCTTGAAGTTCGTGCATGAAGATGTGCTGACTGACGGCGGCGCCCCTATGAACGCCCAGCTGAAGTCCAGAGGATTCGCGCAGCCTATCGGGCTAAGCGAGGCCGTGGAAGGTGACAACTCAAAACTTGATCGTCTCATCAAGGAGCTCAACAAGTTCTACGGATATTACAAGGAATGGATGGCCGAACTGGATTACCCCGGAAACGGCAAGGAATTCCCCCCTAACAGCCATCGCCTCGGCCTGGTGGACATTTCGCGCCCATATGCTGACATAGTGATGAAAGAGACGGCGGAGGAGGATGCGGACGATAAGAAAGGGGTCCTCGACAAAGTCGGCAGCTTCTTCAGCGAGGCTATGAAGGGGGGTGACAGGAAGGCTTCGGCTGACAGAATCATAGGCGCCATGGAAGACGGGTTCAGAGATAATGGGGAATCCGGCCATTTCGTGGCCAAGGGAAGCCAGCTCCGCAGCGGCCACGAGGAGGAATGGGTCTTTGCCGACCTGCTGCGGAAAGCCGTTGTGACCGTCTGCACAGGCGGCAAGGATCACAAAGACGAACTTGTGATTTTCAAATGATTACTCATCAATGCTAAAACTCGAGCATCATGCCAAACAATACTAAGCAAGCACCTTCCACCGCGCGTAATTTCATGACGACGGAGAATCCTAAGCAAGTGCGCAACACCACAGGGGCCTACGGAGTCATCAACGAGGAGCTGAAGTCCACTTCAATCCCTGACAATGTCAGCGAGCGCGGCGCCGGCCTGCAGAAACTGGCCTCCTCAATGCCGAGCGCCATGGCGCGTCTCTTCATTTTTGACAGCGCCTTGAAGCAGGTCAACGACCTCCAGGCTCAAAATCCTCAGTCGGGCCACAACGGAGAAGCAGCCTTCTCAGACGGTGCCGTGAAGCCTACGGCCTATCATGACCTCGTGGGCGAGCTGCTGGATATGCTGGAATTCATCTACGAGTATGGAGACAATAAAGACTTCCATGTCCGCACCTGGGTGCCCGGCGAGCAGCTCAAGCTGCTGAAGGCATCCGAGTCGGCAGCCCACAGGCGCCTCGCAAAAGCCCTGGAGGCCGCCCTGTCCATGGCCGGCATGCCCGATACCCCGATTCACCTTTTCCTATGGGGAAAGGATATAATAGGGGGGACTGCCCCGACCTCCCTGGTGTTCACCTCCGCCAATCTCAGGACACGCCTCGGCAAGAACGGACTCTCTTTCAAAGGGAAAGGGGGAAACACGCTCTTCGCTGACGAGGCGAAGCCTCTGCATCAGCGCCACCGGGATTTCCAGAAGTATGTGTACAGCCTGTGGCAGAGCCACATGACCGGCGACTCACTCCCCCCGTCTCTGCTCTCGCTCAGAAAGTATATCAGTGACAGCGCGGACCACTATGACGTGCACGCCATCATTGATGATATAAAAAACAACAAGGGCGCTTTTGACCCTAAAGAAGTAAAACCGCTTACATCCAAGGGCCAGACGGTCACTGTGAAGGGAATTCCTCTGATGGTGTCAAACCACACTATCACTATCGATGAGGACACCACAGACTACATGCTCAAGCCGACAGCGGACTATTACGCCAACGGCGATGCCACTGCCAGAAAGCCCCTGGCGCTGACACCGGGGGGAGTGGACGGGCTGACCTACGCCGCCGGACGAGAGTGGAAACCGGGACATGATGAAATCCCGGCCGCACCCGGGGAAATGGACGAGAGGATGCTGCCGGGCTTGAACGTCAAATGGCCCTATCTCACGACCGGTGACTTCCTGGAAGACCGTATCATAAAGGTGAGCTATTTCATAGACCGCAAAAAATTCTTCACCGGCAATCCAAAGGCTCTCAATTTCCTGCTCCCTCTGCGCAAGGAATTCTTCCTGTATTTCAAGCCCGAAGACCTCTTCAAGGTCGATCCGGTCAGCGGGGAACTGACTTACTCGGACATGCTGACCGTGGAGTATGATGAAGACAGGGAGACGGTCACCGTCAACCTCCGTCTGCCCCTCGCTTCCGAGAAGACAATCAATTTCTTCAAGAAATATGATGTCAGCCCCGGAAGCGATGAGATGATGTTCTGCGCCGATACGGCGGAGTTCGACCTCGCAGTCTTCCCCTTCTACCGCCTTGTGCCCGACAACGGCCACAACGTCTACGATGTCATGATAGGAGCCAAGACAGACGAGGTGACGACAAGCTACTGGATACAGAAGCCCGGCGAGGGCCTGCGCGAGGTGCCTTCAAAAACGCATCACAGGCTCTTCAAGGGACCCAAATCAAATATCCTGACTGACCATGTGAATGTGGATGGAGCCTTCTCCATGATAGAACTCGAGGCGATTGACAATGGTCAAAGAGGACGGGCTCTCCTGCTCCCCATTTTCAGAAAAGTGACATCCGACCCGGCACAGGCCTCAAGCGACATATACACTTTCGCAGTGGATTTCGGCACCACCAACACCCATGTGGCATATTTCGTGGAAAAACCGGGCACCTCAATCGGCCCGGAGCGGGTGCGCCCCTTCACTTACGATGCTTCAGACACGCAGCTCGTGACTCTGAATGACGAGAACGGAGCCGGCAACTTCGGCGATTTCATGACCGCGCTCTTCCGTGAGGCTGTCCCCTTCGCTATCGGCGGCAAGTCAAATGTCAAATTCCCGATGCGCACGGTGACTTATGAGAAAATCGGGGAGTCTCCCANNGNNNAACTGTTTNNCANCNCCNACATCGGCTTCAACTACGGCTCNGNNCTGTNAAGGTCAAAACAATATATGACCAACATCAAGTGGGACCGTCATTCAGGCGGCAACTCGCACAAGCGCATGGCGGAATACCGCAAGCGCATGGCGGCATATTTCGAGGAACTGCTCTGGATGATGAAGAACAAGAGCGCCCTGAACAACTGCACTGATTCCTTTAATGTAGTGGTGACCTATACCATCTCAATGAGCATCAACGACCTGGAGAAGTTCAAGCAGGCTTGGGAAGATGCAAGGAAGAAGGTGAAATGCACTATAAACAGCCTGAAATTCCAGACGGAAAGCATCGCTCCCTACTACGCCAAGGTGTCTCAGCTGCCCAGCCGCGACCCCTTCGTGAATGTGGATATAGGGGGCGGCACTACGGACATGCTATACGTCAATCCCTCGATTCAGGAGTCTCAGGTATTCTCAGCCCTGTTCGCGGCCGATGACCTCTGGAATGACGGGGTCGATCCCACTATGCGGAGCGCCAAGGCCAACGGCTTCCTCACTTACTTCAAGGAGATCCGCATGCCGCAGGTCAGCTCGACAATTCCGGTGAAGGATACAATAGAAGCGGCCCAATCTTCGGCGGACGTGATCAGCTATCTCTTCACCAATAATGACATCACCCAACTGGGCGAGATGATTGAGGGCTCGAAGATAATGAAACAGCTCCTGGTAGTGCACTTCGGCGCGCTCATGTACTTTTTGGCCTATGCGGTGCACATGGCCGAGGTCGCTCCGCCCCGCTATCTCACTTTCTCAGGAATGGGCAGCAAGTACATCAAACTGATCAACGGATCGGATGAAGTGCTCTCCACTATGGTCAATGCCATTTTCAGATATGCCGGATCCGCACAGGTGCTTGATAATGAGCTGCTGCGGAATGCCTCGGTAAAGGTATCATTCGACCCCAATCCCAAGGAGATCACAGCGACCGGCTCGCTTGTAGCTCTCAACTATCCGAAACCGCTCGTGCCCATTGACCAGATTGTGCACGGATATGAGGAGGAGGATCCGGGCAGGACATTCCGCATGCGCGACCTCACCAAGGATATCGAGTTCGCCGTGATAGATTTCTACAAGAAGTTCGTGGAGATGTTCCGCACGGATGCTGTGACAGATACATTCAGCGATGCCGGTTGTCCAGTGACAAAAGAGGTGGCCGGGATGTTGGAGGACNCGGNCCAAGGCAGTTTCGACNAGGNGCTGGAAGGCACAAAGGTGGTTACCGAAGAGGCCGATAAACTGACTCAGCCAATGTTTTTNTGGCCCNTGNAAGGNGCCCNCTNCAATATCGNCAAGGAANTCGCCCAGGAGGCCGTAAAGGTGGCTCGNCTCAACAGCTGATNCTGNGTTATGGACGCAATGCAATTATGNGCCTTGATCACTGCAATTGTTGCAGTGGTCATGGCCGCGGCCATAGCTTATTATGGCTATTTCAGAATTACCGGCCTGCAGAAAAAAATCCGTGTTCTTGAGAAGGCTTTGGCGGGAATCGGAGAAGACTGCTCCAAATTGAAGGAGAACTCCGCTATTCTCGATGAAACTGTGGAAGACCTTCAAGTCCGGATAACCAAGGTGCATGCTGAGGCAATCCGAATGGCGGGCGAGAGCAGCAAGGCAATCACAGCTGCCTCCGCACGGACCGCGTCCGCGCAGCTGCAAAGCAAGCCTGCATCAACACACAATCGTAAGGCCGCATTCGGAGAGACGCGTTACGGCAATCTCCAGTACCCGGACAGCAACGGCAGAGTGAAGTTTTCTATAGAGACCCTCTCGGCGCAAGCTTCCGGACAAAAAATGTTCAAGCTAAATTTTGACAATGAGACGGGCAAAGGGGAATACTGCATTAATCCCGAAGCCATGCAGTCAATCAAGAATGACCTTCAGCTCTTCAAATATTTCGTAAAGCCTTTCTCTTTCACGGGCANTGCCGACAACGTGACCGTCTCGGATGTCAAACCCGGGAAAANCTCCCGCTCCGGAAAANTCTGGATTGTTGACGAGCTCCTTGAAGTAAAGGTAAAATAAGAATTACCGCTGAATCCAAGGTAAATCCAAGGTAAATTAAAAATGAGTAACTATGAGCAATATTCGCGTAAATAGCCCTGAGTTCGCCAAAATGTGGCGAATTATGTCTGAATGTCTGCTGGAGATGGTCCAGGGGCTTGCAGCGACCATGTATTCCGATGTTTCATCACCACGCCCGCAAACCGAGGCCCCTTCTGCTACGGATACGGATACGTATGCCTCACCGGCGGCAGCGCAGCGCATGGAAACCTCAACCACGCCCGCGCGTGAAGGTGTGGAGACCCGCTATGCCATCAATCCTCTCCCCGACGGCAACGGGAATTTCCTTTTCAAGGGGCTGCGGGACGAGAAATCTCCCGAAGCGATTTTCCGTATTGTGCGCTTCAGCGATGATACCTATGAATTCTCTCTCTGTGAAGACATCTCGCTTGATGCCCGTCAGAATCTGAAAACCAATCCTAACTGGCTGTCTAAAATGGTGGCGCAGGTTGAGGGTGAGATAACTTCAGACTGCAGGATAATCAATATCGCTCCGGGCAAAGGCGAAAAATCCGGCCGTTCCGTCAAAATCACCGCGCCGCTGAAGGCGCAGTTCAAATAAGCCCCTCTGTGAAATCATGAAGAAAATACTAATCATCATCTTAGTGATTATCGTGGCGGCCGTGGGATGGAAAAAGTGCCATAAGCCTGTTTCCAGCACTCCGATTGACGGCTACCGGAGCACGGTGGTCGATGTGCACGGCAATGTGCTCGACCTCGCTTCCGGCCTTCACGCGCAGCTCCTCGGAATAGAGGGAGGGCGGACCGATGTGGAGATGTTCCTCCGCTCGCAAGTCCTCAACAAGCCTGTGACGCTCTATACCGATTCAAGAAGCATGCAGAAAAATATCGCTCATGCTGAAGATACCGTAAAGGTGTATGCCGTAATCTCCGGCTCCGGGCGCGAATCCATAAATCATATGGTGGCTAATGAATATCCTGATGCATTCAGGTCTATTGAAGTCAATGACTCTACAGGCTGGCTCCCTGAAAAGCCGCAGCCCGTTGAGAAAAAGAATCTCGCCCTCTACATGAAACAGCGCACATTCCTGATAATTACCCCTCAGGGCACCGGCACGGGCTTCTTCATCAACAAGGACGGACTGGCGGTGACTAACTGGCACGTGCTCCAGCCGGGCCAGGAAGGCCAGTCCGTAGCTGTGCTCTACCAGGATGATCCGGACGACAGCAAAATTTATGCTGACAAGAAAAGGAATTTCAAGAATATCAAGTTTTCCGATGATACCAACGGCCTTGATCTGACCCTAATCACGGTAGACCTTGAAAAAAACGAGGAAGTGCCCTACTTCGACATTGCGTCCCAACGTCCTAACCAAGGCGATCCTGTAGCGACCTACGGAAACCCCCATAATCTGACAGCGTCATTTACCCAAGGCCATGTGTCGGCATTCNGCAAGGATCCTTACAATCANTCCCGGGATGTGGNTCNCGTGCAGTATGACATGGCTACGAATCCCGGCANTTCCGGCGGACCCGTCTGCGATAAGTACGGGCNGATTGTGGCTNTCCATGNGTTAGGCGACAAGNCAATGCAGAACACCAANTTCGGCATTGACGCGATGCNGCTGCGCCAAGTGNTCGACCGCCTGCATCTCCAATNTGGCGGCCGCTGAACACCTTCCCTGCNATGCATGATGATCTGAAGGCGGTCTGNCTTATAANCAAAGAGTGCTGCCGTCAGCTCGAATTCGACCCCGGCCTGCGTCAATTCTCGTTCTCTTTAAAGCCCGGCTGCGCCGGAAAATGGGAGCGGATGAAATCCGAATTGCGCTCCCTGTATCCCGGATTCAGCCGGGACCGGTTTAATGAAGTGCTGTCCGGCCTCACCGGCTTGAACATGCGATACGCAGTGCACCATCTTCCTGGCGGCATCGCCGATGCGGATTTGCTGCCGGGAGAGACTGTTGAAATCACGTTGGATAAAGGTCAGCTGGCACTTACGAAAATGGGACAGGCGCAATATCTGAGCACTTCCGGCAGAGGAATGACATTCGGGTCAGGCCTGAGGTTTGAAAGGGACTCCGCTCTGCGCACATCGGAAGGAGAGGCCCTGGGAGTAATAGAGAATGTGGCGTTGCGCGTGCCGCAAACCATCCATGTGTGCGCAAGCGCTCTTGTGATGCCTCAATACTTCCGCAAACCTGTGGCAGCTTCTCTCTGGGAACTCTATGAGCTCGCGCGCCGCATACGGCAGGATGAGAGCGGGGCTATGCCTCTGATTGAAATGGCGGAAGGCATGGGCCTCGACATCCGCGNGACCCTGGNAATTATCAACANCNTCACNNCATGAGCACGGAGGAAANCTTGCAGCACCGGCAGGAAACGGATGAAANCCAGTTTTTCATCCCGTTTTCAAAACTCTCCTCAGAAGGGCCTCTGACGATTATCGGCCGGAAGGGGCGCCTGGGAGTGGCAAAGGGAGCAATTGTGACTGTTCCAACCCTTTATGACGAGGTGAGAATAATCACGCTTGACTTGTGCGCGCTCCGGGTGGAAAAATTATGGGCTATGGCCGACCCCCAGACCGGAGATCGGATAACACCTTTCCGCTATTCTGATATAGGATTGGAGCAATACGGCTCCGTCCCTGTCACGTCACGTGACGGGGGAAAGGGCATATTCGACTGCGACCGGCGCAGGGAATCCGTCGCGCCCGAATACGATGAGACAAGCATGGCGCCCGGGACTGAATATGTGTGGGTGCGGCGCAACGGCACATTCGGTTTCACGGAGCGCGCCACAGGGCGCTACATACCCGCAGGAGGATTGATAAAGCCCTATGACACTCCTGAGGGAATGATTGGACTCAATGAACTCGGACGTGTCATGGCTTTCACTTCCGGCGGATACGAGTCTCCCTCATTGCTCCGGATGATGGTCATGGATGCCGGAGGCCATCTGGCCCTCCGCAATTATTCGCTGCATGACGAAGACATCATTGATGTATACGGCAATATCATCAACGTATGAGCGCCTGAGGCACGAAACTTAAGCCCCGGCACATAGTATATTTTATATATCATGGCATTATAACTGCAATAACTAATAAAAAAATGATCTCACTGCTAATATCCACTCTCATCCAGTGCCTGGTAGGATGGCTGCTTATTGAAAAAGTCCCTGCATGGCTCAACATCTCCGGTTTTTTCGCCATAATAGTCAGAATAATCGGCATCCTGATAATTATCAGGGCGCTTCTCATCTGGTTTTGACATCTCGACTGTTATTTTCTACATTTGATGCCGGGCGTTTCAGATTTTTTTCGTAATTTTGTCTGCGCAGGGCGCCCCCGGGCGCGCCGGTGCTACTTAGACCCCGTCTCATAAAATATTCATGTCTCAGGGGTCTTAGACTTAATGTGACAATCGACAGCTAACTGACTATGATTATGAAGAATCTGATTTTCGCCCTGGTGGCGTTCCTTTCCCTGGCCGGGCTTGATGCTTCGGCCAAGTCTCAGCGCGAGACCAATTTCACTAACCAAGTGCTCAACTTCCTCAAGGAGGAGGGCTACATGCCATCGCTCGACAGCGACGGCGATGTAAAGTTCAAGTCGCAAGGCGATACCTATTTCGTGGTGGCCTCAGACTACGATGACGGCTGCTACGTCAAGGTGATGGGCATAATGGGCGCCGAGGATGTCAATGTGCGCGCCGTGCTCGAGGCTTGCAACGCCACGGTGGCTGAGTACAAGTTCGTGCGCTGCTACTACAACAGCTCCTCGCAGGCTATCGTCTATGAGTGCGCGGGATTTTTCACCGGCATCCAGCAGTTCAAGGNNATCTTTGCCGACTNCNTCAACATCCTGCGCANCGCCGACGAGATGCTCCANACTAAGTACAGCGAGTTCTCCTGAGGCCCCTGACGCTCCCTTGGGAGCCTCCGTCAACCCCCTGTGAGATTTTATGACGCTCCGGTTGCGACACAAACGCTTCCGGAGCGTTATAATGATGTATGACCCACTCTAAACATATATCCGACTCCAATGATGTGGCCGCTCTGAGGATGAAAGAGCTGGCTACTGCCCCCATATGGCGAATCCTGCTCAAGTACTCCCTGCCGGCCNTGGTCGGCACGGTGGTGATGNCCGTCTACAATATCATCGATTCCATCNTGANAGGCCACGCTATCGACGANCCCNATGTGGTGGCCGGCATCGCGGTGACCTTCCCGGTGATGAACCTCGGCTCGGCCTTNGGCATGCTNATCGGCNCGGGCGCGGCTACGCGCATATCTATTGTGCTCGGACAGAAGGACCACCGAAGCGCGGAGATAATTCTGGGCAATTCAGTCCAGCTCACGGTGATAATCGGTCTGGTCTACATTTCGCTCTTCGCTATATTCCTCACGCCGATTCTCAGGATGTTCGGCGCCTCGGACAATACGCTGCCATACGCGCATGAGTTCCTTATGTGGGTGCTCCCGGGTATGGTGCTGATGAACCTTACGTTCTCCTACAACAATGTGATGCGCGCTTCAGGATACCCGGGCAAGGCGATGTTTACCAACATCATAGGGGCTGTGCTCAATGCCATCCTCGCCCCCCTCTTCCTCTTCGGGTTCCACTGGGGAATACGCGGGGCGGCTATCGCTACCGACATCTCTATGCTCGTGACGGCATTCTTCGTGATGAGCCATTTCTTCTCCCCCAAGAGCGACCTTCGCTTCCGCCGGGGCACGGGGATGTTCCGCCTGCGCTGGAAGGTCATAAAGGCTGTGGTCTACATCGGCATGGCCCCGTTCCTGATAAATGTGGCCGGATCGGGCATCAACGCCATTGTCAACAATTCGCTGGTGCATTACGGCGGCGATGACGCCATTGCGGCCGTGGTGGTGTTCAACCGTTTCGTGACGGTGTTCCTCTTCGTGGTGATAGGCATATGCCAGGGCATGCAGCCTATCCTGGGCTACAACTATGGCGCGGGCAAGTATGACCGCCTCTTCAAGACCTTCGGGCTGGCGGCTGTGTCGGCCGTGGTGGTGACGACCACGGGCAGCCTCATCGGCGCGTTCAATCCGCGCATGATAGCCTCGATGTTCATGCAGGACGAGGCCCAGATACAATGCGCCATCATCTGCCTGCGCATCACTACGCTGACCTTCTGGATGGTGGGCTTCCAGGTGGTGTCGACCAATTTCTTCCAGTCGCTTGGCATGGCGGGCAAGGCGGTGTTCCTGTCGCTGACGCGCCAGATAATCTTCATGATTCCGATGCTGATGATCCTGCCCCGCTATTTCGGCCTCAACGGCGTGTGGAGCTGCTACCCGATATGTGATTTCATCGCCACGGTGGTTGCCACGGTGATGCTCATACGCCAGATACGCATCATACGCCGCGAGCCGGCCCCCGCGGGCGTGGCCGAAAGCAATTGATTGTAAAAAAAATTGATTATACCGTAGAGGCGAGCGCGAGCAGGGAGAGGCGGCATCCGGGTGCGGCTGAGAGCACGGCTTCAGCGGCTGAGAGGAGCGTGCTGCCGGTGGTGCACACATCGTCTACTATGCAGATGTGGCGCCCCTCCAGTTCCGAGGGACGCGCTACGGTGAAGACGCCCGAGAGATTGCGGGCGCGCTGCGTGAGCGTGAGCCGGGTCTGCGAGCGGTGGCTCCGCGCGGCCCGCAGGTTTGAGATGACTGGAAGGCCGCTCCCCTCCCCCACGCCACGGGCCAGCGACTCGGCCTGGTTGTACCCCCTGCNGGCGCGCTTGAGCACATGCATCGGCACGGGCATTAGGGCGTCGACATCCCCNAACACCCCGCATGNCATCATCTNATCGCCCATGACGCACCCTAATTCGTGCGCCAGGGAGGGCAAGTGGCGGTATTTGAAATCATGTATCAGGTCAGCCACAGCCGACCCGCGCGAGTAGAGCAGCCAGGACGTGGCCCTCGCGAAGGGTATGATCCCCGCAAACCGCTCCTCCATGGGGTGATGCTCGCGCAGATGGTATAGGCTGCGCGGGAGCGCCTCGAGGCAGAAGGCGCAGATATGGCTCTCGTCCTCGGCCAAGGGCTCGGAGCAGACGCGGCACAGGCGGGGAAAGAGTATGTCAAGCGCCCTCCATCCCATCCTCAGCCTCGCGTTTGAGAATTGCCGCGGCCTTGGAGGCCACGCTCCCCTCGAACCCCCGCGAGGCAAGATGGCGCATGAGCTTCATGCGGTCCTCATACACCCGCAGGTCCAGATGGCGCACCTTGTCACGGGCAGCGCGCATGGCGGCCTCGAAATACTCCTCCTCATCCAGGTCGGCCAAGGCCTCGCGTATCAGAGAGGAATCAATGCGCTTCGACACTAATTTGGCCGCTATCTTGCGCCGCCCCCACCCCGAGAAACGCACGGCATCAACCGCTAACGCCGAGGCATAGCGGCGGTTGTCGATAAACCGCCCCTTGACCAGCTCGCCAATAATCTCATCGGCCTGCCCGCGGGCGAGGCCCATCTTCAGCAGCTTGGCCAAAATATCCGCCTCACACTGCTCCGAGCGCGCGCAGAGGTCGGCCATGCGCAGGCGCGCCGCTTCGGGCGACACCGCTTTTTTCTTCTTCTCAATCATAAGCTGTATTCAATTCACACTTCCCCCCTTCTTGCGGCATACGGCGAAACGCTCCTTGCCATACCTGTCGCGCACCACCTCCACCTCGACATAACCTTTTGAAGCAAGCAGCCGAGCCACGTCGGAGGCATGGCGCGGGTTAAGCTCGAGATACATCCTCCCGCCCGGCTTAAGCCCCTCGAGGCCGATTTCAGCCAGGCGTGCGTAGAAACGCAGCGGATCCGAATCGGGCACGAACAGCGCCAGCGCGGGCTCCCATTTCAAGACATGCGGATCCATTCCGGCACGCTCAGACTCATCCACATACGGAGGATTGCTCACGATGACATCNAGCGATCCGCGCCCGGGCATCCAGCTCATNAGGTCGGCCTNCACAAATTCCACCGNGGCCTTGAGAGCGCGNGCNTTCNNGCGGGCGACCTCCAGCGCCGCGGGCGACACATCGAGGACCACGACATCGGCAAAACGCAACGTGCGCGCCAGAGCTATCGCGATGGCGCCGCTCCCCGTGCAGGCATCCAGCACCCGGAGGTCAGGAGTGTCGCCATAGCGGTCGACCACCATATCCACCAGCTCCTCCGTCTCGGGACGCGGTATGAGCACCGCCGGGGTGACCTTGAGATCCATGCCGTAAAAGCGCCCCTCCCCGAGCACATACTGGATAGGCTCATCCTCATCAAGGAGCCGGCGCATGATCTCCCCTATTTTCCCTCCGATATAGTCCGACACCCGGTCGGCTCCGTGCATGAACAGCTCGCCGGCCGACCATCCCTTGAGATGGTGCCACACCAGGCGCAGCATAGCTTCCGCCTCGCCGCCTCCGAAACGCGCCGCCAGCGCAGCGCGCATAGCGCGCGCCGCCTCATCGACCGTCATCCCCGCATACCCCTCCTGACCATCCTTGCCTGCATCCATAAGCACCATCCTTAAATGTTACATATTATCTATTAAAGCCTAATTTCTTTCAGCTATTATCTTTTCAGCTAATCACTTCTTATCAGACTATAGTAACCCCCGAAACCCTTGAAAAAGCCCCGGGCAGCACAAAAGTAGCAAAAAAATCCGAAAAAAGAGCGGAAATACTTGCAAATGCCGCAAAAAATCCCTAACTTTGCACTCGCAATCCAACGCAGGTCCTATAGCTCAGTTGGTTAGAGCACCTGACTCATAATCAGGGAGTCCTTGGTTCAAGCCCAAGTGGGACCACCAGAAACCAAAACACTGATTTTTAGACAATTAAAACTAAAAACCAGT
>WFLX010021116.1_pt1 | contig 22342 bp, 20 predicted proteins | sample 4967041 | NCBI WGS metagenome assembly WFLX01 (sample SAMN12857096, study PRJNA449069) | gut metagenome | isolation source: stool from male and female vole | host: Microtus ochrogaster | place: USA:Florida | collected 2017
CTACATCCTCGGCGCCACCGTCATGGTTTGACTGACCTGCACCGGGTTGTGCACCTGCCTGCTGTGCGGCTGCCTGTGCATTGGCAATGTCCTGAGCAGCTGCCTGGAATGCATCCTGAATTGCTTTCTCAGCGGCATCAATGTCATCGATGAGCTGGTTCTTGTGGATGTCTTTCAGTTTGTCAATAGCAGACTGGATGTTGGCTTTCTTATCAGCAGGAAGTTTATCACCAAGTTCTTTGAGCTGCTTCTCGCTCTGGAAGATCATATTGTCAGCACTGTTGAGCTTGTCGATTTTTTCCTTTGCTTTCTTATCAGCCTCTTCGTTAGCTTTAGCTTCGTCACGCATACGCTGGATTTCAGCATCGCTAAGACCGCTTGAAGCTTCGATACGGATTGACTGTTCCTTACCGGTTGCCTTATCCTTAGCTGACACGTTAAGAATACCGTTGGCATCTACCTCGAATGTAACTTCAATCTGTGGTACACCACGCGGAGCGGGAGCAATTCCTGCGAGGTTGAACTCACCGAGGAGTTTGTCATCAGCTGCCATAGGACGTTCGCCCTGTACCACGCGGATTGTTACCTCCGGCTGGTTGTCGGCTGCTGTAGAGAATGTCTGGCTCTTACGTACAGGAATTGTAGTGTTGGCCTCGATCATAGGAGTCATAACGCCACCGAGAGTCTCGATACCGATTGTAAGAGGAACAACGTCAAGAAGAACCACATCCTGTTTGTCACCGCTAAGGATAGCGCCCTGAACTGCTGCACCGATTGCTACAACCTCATCGGGGTTAACGCTCTTGTTAGGTTCTTTGCCAAAGATTTCCTTAACCTTATCCTGGATGGCAGGAATACGGGTAGAACCACCTACGAGGATAACCTCATCGATATCGGCCTTAGTCATACCTGCATCCTTAAGAGCCTTCATACAAGGTTCAACTACTGCATCGATAAGCTTCTCTGAGAGCTGCTCGAATTTAGAACGGGTAAGTGTGAGAACCAAGTGCTTCGGACCGGAAGCGGTGGCTGTGATATAAGGAAGATTAATCTCTGTAGAAGGTGAGCTTGAAAGCTCGATCTTAGCCTTCTCAGCTGCCTCTTTAAGACGCTGCATAGCCATAGGATCCTGACGGAGATCAACACCCTCATTCTTCTTGAATTCATCGGCAAGCCAGTCGATGATAACGTGGTCGAAGTCATCACCACCGAGGTGAGTATCACCGTTGGTTGACTTAACCTCAAATACACCGTCACCGATCTCAAGGATAGAGATATCGAATGTACCGCCACCAAGGTCGAATACGGCTATTTTCTGTTCTTTGTCGGATTTGCCAAGACCATAAGCAAGGGCTGCTGCGGTAGGCTCATTGACAATACGCATTACTTTAAGACCTGCGATCTCACCGGCTTCCTTAGTAGCCTGACGCTGAGAGTCGTCGAAGTAAGCAGGAACNGTAATGACTGCTTCCTTAACTTCCTGACCGAGATAATCCTCGGCAGTTTTCTTCATCTTCTGGAGAATCATTGCTGAAATCTCCTGTGGAGTATAATCACGGCCGTCGATATCAACCTTCGGCATATCATTCTGGCATACTACCTTATAAGGTACACGCTTGATTTCTTCTTCTACCTGACCGCATTTCTCACCCATGAAACGTTTGATGGAGTAGATTGTACGGGTCGGGTTTGTGATAGCCTGACGTTTTGCAGGATCACCTACTTTACGTTCACCGCCATCAACGAAAGCCACTACTGAAGGAGTGGTGTAGCGACCTTCATTATTTTGAATTACGACAGGGTCTTTACCTTCCATTACAGCAACACAGCTGTTAGTCGTACCCAGGTCAATTCCAATTATCTTTCCCATAGTATTTCTATAATTTTGAGTTTTATTTTTTTTATTAATTCAGTTATTCAGTTTCTTTCAATCTGTCGCCGTAAAAGGCGTTTAGATTGTGGTGGAACCGTATCATTTTCGGTTGCCATTCAATAATTAAACAAATAGCGTGCTAAAAGTTTCGGTCATAAATTATTTTTTTAATTAAAATTTGTAAATGTGTGGTTCACACCGTTATTTACGTGGTTTGAGAGAGGTAAAAAGATGTGACAAAAATGACAAAAGGTAAAAATATCGGTGACAAAGACCAAAAAAAAGGCAATCTGATGGATATTTTTATTGAAATTTTGTTAACTTTGCAACCTGAACTTTAACCGACGCCCTCCGGGTGGACCGCTTCACGAGTGAAAGCGGAGAATTCAGCAAGTAAACACTTTAAACTATATGAAGCTTTTACAAGAGAAACTGTCGCANTACGATGCTCCGCAAAAGGCAATGGCAGCCGGAGTATATCCTTATTTCCGACCCATCTCGAGCGAGCAGAACACTGAGGTGACCATGAACGGGCGCAAGGTGCTGATGTTCGGTTCCAACAGTTATATGGGTCTCACGAATCATCCGAAGGTGATCGAGGCTGCTGTCGAAGCGACAAAGAAATATGGCACCGGTATGGCCGGTTCACCTTTCCTCAACGGTACCCTTGACATTCACAAAGATCTTGAAGCCCGTCTCGCCGATTACGTCGGCAAGGAGGATGTGATGCTTTTCAGCACCGGTTTCGGTGTGAATTTAGGCGTTGTTTCCACTTTGACCGGACGTGAGGACTATGTTATCCTCGACGAGCAGGATCATGCTTCTATCATAGAGGGTCGCCGCCTGTCGCTTTCTAATTATAAGAAATACAAACATAACGATATGGAGAGCCTTGAGAAGGTTCTCAAGAGCTGTGATCCCGACAAGGTGAAGCTTATTGTCACTGACAGTGTATTCTCAATGGAGGGTGATGTAGCCAATCTCCCTGAGATGACACGCCTTGCAAAACAGTATAACGCCTCACTCATGGTGGATGAAGCTCATGGTATCGGTGTATTCGGTGAGGGTGGCCGCGGAGTGTGCAACCATTATGGTGTTACGGACGACGTTGACCTTATAATGGGTACATTCAGCAAGTCGTTCGCATCTTTAGGCGGTTTTATCGCAACTGATAAAGTGATCACCAATTTCCTCCGTCATCATTGTCGTCCCTATATTTTCACTGCCAGCATCACTCCGGCTTCAACCGCAGCTGTAAACGCAGCCCTCGACATAATGATAGCCGAACCGGAACGTCAGAAGCACCTTTGGGATATCACCAATTATGCACTCGATGAATTCCGTAAACTGGGTTGCGAGATAGGCAATACCTCCACACCGATCATACCTCTCTTCATCCGTGATGATTACAAGACATTCCATGTAACCCGTGATCTTCTTGATGAGGGAGTGTTTGTAAATCCGGTTGTGACTCCGGCCGTAGCACCTCAGGACACTTTGATCCGCTATTCTCTTATGGCTACACATACCAAGGAACAGGTGGCCCGCTCGATTGAAGCGATAGAAAAGGTGTTCAAGCGTTATGATATCATAAAATAATCCTTGATAAACAAGGGTAAACAGATTAATAAGGATAAATAAAAAAACTCAGCTTCATTGGCTGAGTTTTTTTATTTATCCTTATTAATTATTATCGATTTATTATTGTTTTTATAACCAATTATAATTCAACAGTATCTTACTATAACAACCCGGACGGTAAGTGGAGTATATCATTTACTCTTTAGGCAGTAAGTGGATATACTTGCACTGCGGATACGGTATTTTATATACTTGTTTTCTACGGATACGCTAAGTGGTTAATTGAAGTTCATGTCGTCGAAACCCGTGCCGAGTTCATCTTCATTGAAATCGCTATCTCCATAGAGATCATCAAACTCCAGATCGTCAGCCATAGCTGCTGCTTTCTTTGCGGCCTGATCTATCTTCTCTTCGAATTCATCATAGTCGATATGTTGTGCAGGGGCCTTACCGCGTTTCACGGTACAGATAGGATCGCTCAATGTGCGTCCCGGTATAGCTTCTTTCATTTCCATGAAGAAAGACCGTTCCGTGAGATAATTGAAGACAAAAACGAGTTTCTGACCTTCATCCTCTATAAGTTCGTTAAGAGGTGTGTCTTCCATAATCCAAATGTCCTGGTCGCTCGAACTACCCATGTCTTCAAGGGTGATTTCCTCTTCACGGTTCCATTCATCATCGCAGAGGAAAAAAGAGTCAATGTCATCCTTTGTATAATCGACGCTGTCGAGGATGGCGTTACGCAACTGGAGGAAGGAGGCATTGGCGTCAATCTCAATCTCCCTTGAGAAATTGCTCACTTCATCGCTAACAAGTTTAAACTTATATACCATAAGAAAAGGCTCTTAAAAATTTATGACATTTGAAACTTATATATGACTATAATAATCTACAAAAATAATTTGGCCCTCTCAGAATCACTTACGCCCTCTTAGAAACGCTCGACTTATTTTCTCTTACTTCCGGCATTTTCGGATTGTGCCTGTTGGCCAATAAGAAAAAGCTGAGTCAAGATTATTAGTTGTCTAAATTTTTTGCGAATATAATTCAATTCTTAATTGAGACAAAATAAATTGACAAATTTTTCTAAAAAAAATAGGAAAAACGAGAAAAATGAAGTTTAGTGAACTCACTTAAGAAGATTGATGAGTGAATTTATAATCAGAACGTACTAAAGCTTCAGGTAGTATTTATATCAGACAACATTCAGATATGGAAGAGGAGAGTGCTTTCACAGTTAATAATATTTTTTCCTAATCACAGAGGAAAGATAAAAGAGATATCGGCGGAAAGATAAGAAAGGATTCGGGAATAAGATTTACTAAGATATCTAAAGCAGAGTGTATAAATAGATATACAAGGGTCATCGACCAAAGATGCGGCCAAACAATGATTTGGGTTTCTCAGGTTTTATGTGAACCCTCATCTGGTTGTCTTCTTTGCCTAAGAACAGGATATGATTTCGGAAAACGAATGCTACCATCTTGTCGAATTCAAGCACTGCATTTATACCTCTTATCAAAAATCTTCTGAATGGATTAAATTCGTCAAGGTCCTCAATGATTATCTCCATCCCGTCGCGGGTTATGGCGTGGTTTTCATTGAGTAAATTCAGGAAATAATCCAGTTGAAGCTCCTCCTCGTTCTTATGGGGCTTCCCGAATTTCTTATATATTTCCTTTATTACGTTATCGGTGATCATAGTTGGATTGGATGAAGCAATTGTCGTTGCACGTATTGTGGAACTGAGTCTTGAGATTCTCGTGACTCTAAATTATCAACAAACGACATGAGTAAGGGTTCAGTAAAATTTATTTTTTAACATTTAGTAATTTACCGGTGTTACCAATATTCACGTTAAGCTGCGATAGCACCTTACAGGAGTTGAGTGTGATGAGTACTGCACGTATGTTTATGCAAAAAAAGTATATGATAATGGTTACTAAAAATAAAGATAACTACGTCACAAATAAAAAAGATGCGGTGTCGATCACCACATCTTTTTTATATTATTGATTCGATTTATCANCCAAGGAAGCTGAGCAGTACACCGGCAGCAACTGCCGAACCGATCACACCTGCCACGTTGGGACCCATAGCGTGCATCAGCAGATAGTTTGACGGATCGTATTCCAGACCTAAGTTGTTGGAGATACGTGCAGCCATAGGCACGGCTGATACACCGGCATTACCGATAAGCGGATTGATCTTCTTATCCTTACCAAGGAAGAGGTTGAAAATCTTCACAGAGCAAACACCGGCTGAAGAAGCAATGATGAAGGCGAGGAAGCCGAGTCCGAAGATAAGAAGAGTGTCAAGTGTCAGGAACTTGTCTGCCTGTGTAGAAGCACCCACTGTAAGACCAAGAAGAATGGTCACGATATCTGTCATGGCGTTGCTTGCAGTCTTGGCAAGACGGGTTGTGACACCACTCTCGCGAAGAAGATTGCCGAAGAAGAGCATACCGAGCAGAGGTATACCGGAAGGAACGACGAAACAGGTGAGAAGCAGACCTACAATCGGGAAGATAATCTTCTCATTCTGGCTAACCACGCGGGTAGGTTTCATCTTGATGAGACGTTCCTTCTGAGTAGTGAAGAGACGCATCAACGGTGGTTGGATAAGCGGAATCAAAGCCATGTAGGAATAGGCTGATACGGCCACCGCACCGAGCAGATTGGGGTTAAGCTTCGAGGTAGTGAAGATAGCCGTCGGGCCGTCGGCACCACCGATGATAGCCACACAACCTGCCGAGAGGGGATCGAAACCACAAAGAAGAGCGAGCATGTATGCACCGAAAATACCGAATTGGGCACACGCACCGATAATCATAAGTTTCGGATTGGCAAGTAGGGCCGAGAAGTCGGTCATCGCACCGATACCGAGGAAAATCAGAGGAGGATACCATCCCTTTTCAACACCATTGTAGAGGATATTGAGCACTGAGCCCGGTTCATAGATACCGATTTCCATACCGGCCTGNAAAGGAATATTGCCGATAAGCATACCGAAGCCGATGGGAACGAGCAGGAGTGGTTCGAAATTCTTCTTTATGGCGAGCCATACGAAGAAACAACCCACTGCCAGCATCACGAGATTTTCCCATTCGCAATTATAGAAGCCGGTGAATTGCCAGAAGGTCTCGACCGTCTGCCTCATGAATTCACCGAAAGAGAATGTAGACTGAGCTAAAATCATGATACTACGGGTAAGCTACTGATGATTATTCGAGAATCATGATAGGGCCGTCCTGAGCTATGGCATCGCCTACACTTGCGAGGAGTTGTTTCACAACGCCTCCTTGTGTGGCATGGATGTCATTCTCCATTTTCATAGCCTCAAGCACGCATACAGTGTCGCCGGGTTTGACAGTATCGCCAACCTTTACATTGTAGCTCATGAGAGTGCCCGGAAGGGGAGCCACCACTGTGTAAGCTTTGCCGGAAGAAACCGTCGGCTTTGAAAGGATGCTTTCGCCGGCTTCAGTGCGCGGAGCTTTTTCAGGACCTTTCACACGCTGAGCGACAGTGGTCTTGGTGTTAGGCACTTTGTCGAGCTCAACATCGTAGGGTACGCCGTTGACCTCCACATGAACCTTGTTGTCGATAAGGTCGCCAACTTTCACATTGAATTTGGTGCCGTTGATCTTATATTTGTATTCCTTCAATTTCATGATAAAGGGTATATGATTTTATAAACGGTTAGAGAGACGCCTGGCCCGGAGTGTTACGGTTGTGATCGGGCATGTGGCGCATATTATAGATCTTGGAGCTCCAAGGAGAATAAGCTTTCTGAAGCTTGCGGATGGTAAGGATAGTCTCCTCTATATCGTGGCCTTCACCGAAATGTTCGGCAAGTGCGGCAGCTATGGCAGCTATGACATCTCCGGAGTCAACTTCATGATGTTCCTCCCCGTCGGAAGAAGCGCTCAGCGCTTTTGCCTCGCGTTTATTCTTCGCCAATAGCGACTGAGAAATCTTGCCGAAGCCAAGGAAAAGGAGTGACAGAACCACGAGGGCTGCTATCACGATGCACATGGCAATGATAGTGATGGCGCCTCCCCAAGAGTCGTTGACAGCCGCATTATGGGCTTTTTCGGCCTGGGTCATCTTACGGGCAATCTGACTTTCCTGCACATAATTGACCTCCTCGCTCGGAGTGGGATCAACTACGACATCTGTCTGATCACCTGAAGTCGGGCTCACCGTCACAGTGGACTCATATTCCTGACCCGTCGCAGGCACCGAAGCAAAACCGGTGCCGACGAGGGTAAGAGATAAGGCCGCTGCCAGAAAATATTTTTTCATCATATTATGCATGACAGTGGAATCGAAGTGATTATAATGGAATATTACCGTGTTTCTTCGGAGGATTCTGGAGCTTCTTGGTAGCAAGCATCTGGAGGGCACGGATAATACGGAAACGAGTGTTACGCGGTTCGATCACGTCATCGATATATCCGTATTTGGCTGCCTGATAAGGATTGGCAAACAGTTTGCTGTATTCCTCTTCTTTCTCCTTTTTGAAAGCTGCCGGATCGGCTGCTGTCTTCGCCTCCTTGGCATACAGTACGTTTACTGCTCCCTCGGCTCCCATAACGGCAATTTCTGCAGAAGGCCATGCATAATTGATATCACCACGCAGCTGCTTACAGCTCATCACAATGTGAGAGCCACCGTAGCTCTTGCGGAGAGTGACGGTAACCTTGGGCACTGTAGCCTCACCGTAAGCGTAAAGAAGTTTCGCACCGTGGAGAATCACACCATTATATTCCTGACCGGTGCCCGGAAGGAATCCCGGCACGTCAACAAGAGTCACCAAAGGAATATTGAAGGCATCGCAGAAACGCACGAAGCGAGCTGCCTTGCGTGATGCATTTGAGTCGAGCACACCGGCAAGAACTTTGGGCTGGTTGGCAACCACACCTACAGACTGTCCGTTGAAGCGGGCGAAGCCGATAATGATATTCTTGGCATAGTCTCGTTGCACCTCAAGGAATTCACCGTTATCGATGATAGCTCCGATCACATCATACATGTCGTAGCTCTGCTTAGCGCTTTCCGGAATGATTTCATTGAGCTGATCCTCGAGACGGTCGATAGGATCGTTGCAGGCAACGAGGGGAGTCTCCTCAAGATTGTTCTGAGGAATATAGCTTATCAGTTTACGGATCACCTGAAGGGCTTCCTCACCGTTTTCAGTGGCGAAATGGGTCACACCGCTCTTGGATGCGTGAACCGATGCGCCGCCGAGTTGTTCCTGAGTGACATCCTCTCCGGTAACTGTCTTCACCACTGCCGGGCCNGTTAGGAACATATATGAGATACCCTTTGCCATGATAGTAAAGTCAGTGAGGGCCGGGCTATAAACCGCACCGCCGGCACACGGGCCGAGGATCGCTGAAATCTGGGGAACGACGCCTGAAGCAAGGATATTGCGCTGGAAAATTTCTGAATAGCCTGCGAGAGCGTTGATGCCTTCCTGAATACGTGCGCCGCCGGAGTCATTAAGACCGATGACCGGGGCACCCATCTTCATGGCGAGATCCATGATTTTGCAGATCTTCTGTGCCATAGTCTCTGAGAGAGAACCGGCATTCACTGTGAAGTCTTGTGCGAAGATATAGACGAGTCTGCCTTCGATTGTGCCGAAACCGGTGACAACGCCGTCACCGAGTGTGTGTTTCTTATCCTGGCCGAAGTTTGTGCAACGGTGGGTGACAAACATGTCGAGCTCCTCGAAGCTACCTTCGTCGAGAAGCTGTGCAATTCTCTCACGCGCGGTATATTTACCTTTGGCGTGCTGCTTCTCGATAGCTTTTTCGCCACCACCGATACGGGCCTCGGCGCGCTTTTCGATGAGCTCCTGAATCTTTTCTTGCTGTTTGCTCATATTTGTTTGATAAAGTTTATGGTTTCTTCATGAAAGAACCCTAATGGGTTAGGAGAGAGGAGACAGATTTATTTTTTAGCAGGGTCTTCGCAAAGCTCTGTGAGGACAGCCTCAGTGGATTTCGGGTGAAGGAAAGCGATCTGCAGACCGTCGGCACCTGCACGAGGAGCTTTGTCNATCACTTTCACACCTTTTTCCTGAACCTCATCGAGGGCTTCAGCCACACCGTCTTCTACAGCGAAAGCGAGATGATGCATGCCGCCGCGGCCACCGTTTTTCTCAATGAATTTAGCAATGGTGCTGTCGGGTGAAGTGGCTTCGAGAAGTTCGATCTTTGTGTCGCCAACTTTGAAAAAGGCAGTGGTCACTTTCTGGTCGGCCACGACTTCNTGTTTGTAGCATTTAAGACCGAGAACATTTTCGTAATACTCAATAGCTTTAGCGAGATCCGGCACTGCTATGCCGATGTGCTCGATATGAGATATTTTCATGTTTGAAGAAATTATTGGTTTTAATTGAATTAATGGCGCCGACCATCTTTATCGGCAATTTTGTGCAAAAGTAGCAAATATTATTTATCAAATCAAGAAAAAAATAAAATATTAGAAAAATGAGTCTCCCGCTATAAGTTATTAAGTGTTTGTTATGGCTATTAATAAAAAAATTCCGATATTTGCAAAAATTTTTATCCTGACAATTAATATGGAGATTACACCTCAGGGCCTCGCGGCCCTTACGGGAGGCACGGTGGTGGGGGATGAGACTGCCGTTTTAACAGGATTTGCGAAGATAGAGGAGGCCAAACCGGGCGACTTGACATTCATCGCAAATCCCAAATATGCTCATTATATCCATTCTACCGCTGCCACCGCAGTGCTTGTGAGCAAGGATTTCGATCCGGAGGGGGAATGTAAACCTACGCTGATAAAAGTGGATGATCCGTATGCCACACTGGCATCCTTGCTCAGGATGGTGGAGGCAAGCAAGCCACTTCCCGTCGGCATAGAGCAGCCGTCATATATAGCTGAAGATGTAGAGTTGCCTGATAACGTCTATATCGGTGCTTTTGCTTATATAGGTAAAGGAGTGCGGCTCGGAAAGAATGTCAAGATTTATCCTCAGGCTTATATCGGCGATGGAGTAGAGTTAGGAGACGATACTGTCATCAGAGCCGGAGTAAAGATTTATGAAGGATGCCGCATCGGCAACCGTTGCATCATTCATTCCGGGGCTGTCATCGGTGCTGACGGTTTCGGCTTTGCTCCCAACAACGGCAAGTTTGAGAAAATTCCTCAGACCGGCATTGTCGTTATCGCTGACGACGTAGAGATCGGAGCCAATACTNCCGTTGACCGTGCTACATNCGGCCGGACCAGCATAGGGCGAGGCACCAAACTTGATAATCTTATCCAGGTGGCACATAATGTAACGATAGGAGAGGATAATGTATTTGCTTCACAGACCGGAATAGCAGGGTCGGTTCATATCGGCAACGGCAACATGGTAGGGGGGCAATGTGGTTTTGCCGGACACATCACCGTCGGAAATTATAATCAGATCGGAGCGCAGTCAGGCATACCCAAAAGTGTTGGCGACGGGCAGAGCCTTCTGGGTTACCCAGCAGTGGACATACGCCAGTTTGCCAAGAACCAGGTTTACATAAAGAACCTGGGCAAACTATTCTCAGAATTTAACAAGATCAAGAAATGAAACAACTTACTCTGAAGGCTCCCTTCACACTCAAAGGAAAGGGCCTCCACTCCGGAATGGTGATTACGGCTACATTCAAACCGGCACCTGATAATTTCGGATACAAGTTCAAACGTGTGGATCTCGAGGGAGAGCCTGTAATAGATGCTTTGGCTGAGAATGTGGTTGACACCACACGCGGCACGGTAATCGGTAAGAACAACGTGAAGATAAGCACCGTGGAACACGCCATGGCTGCCCTGTATGCCGCCGGAGTTGACAACTGCCTCATCGAGGTGGATGGTCCCGAGCTGCCGATTCTCGACGGTAGTGCCATACAGTATGTGAGAAAGCTTGAGGAAGTAGGTCTTGAAGAGCAGAAAGCTGATAAGGATTTTTATGTAATTAAGGAGAAGATGCGCTTCAGGGATGAGGAGACCGGCTCTACCGTTACCATATATCCTGACGATCATTTCAGTGTTGAGGTGATGGTGGAATACAATTCNAAGGTGCTCCCCAATCAGTTTGCAGTGCTTGACGACATAGCCGAATTCCGTCAGGAGGTGGCAAGCGCCCGTACTTTTGTATTCGTCAGGGAGATTGAACAACTTCTGCAGCACGGACTTATCAAAGGTGGTGATCTGGATAATGCTATCGTGATTTATGACGAACCTATAGCCCAGGATAAGATAGATCATATCTGTGATCTGGTGGGTGTGGAGCACATGAATCTTTCTCAGTTAGGATATATCAATCCTATACCGTTGAAATGGGACAATGAACCGGCGCGTCACAAACTTATGGATGTTATCGGTGACATTGCTTTGATAGGNCGTCCGCTCAAGGGTAGAGTGGTAGCGATCCGTCCGGGACACACTGTGAACAACAAGTTTACCCGCATGGTGCGTAAAGAGGTGCGTCACACTGAGATTCAGTCGCCATACTACAATCCTAACGAAGAACCGGTGATTGACATCAACGGAATCCGCAAACTTCTTCCTCACCGTTATCCCTTCCTTCTCATAGATAAGATCATTGAGATTGATAAGAAACATTGTGTTGCAGTGAAGAACGTGACAGTGAATGAGCCGTTTTTCCCCGGACACTTCCCCCAGGAGCCGGTTATGCCGGGAGTGCTTCAGGTAGAGGCAATGGCACAGGCCGCAGGTGTGCTCGTGCTCAATTATCTCGAGGATCCGGAGAAATACAGCACTTATTTCCTTAAGATAGACAATGTGAAGTTCCGTCAAAAAGTTGTGCCGGGTGCTACACNTCGTCNNTAANGTNAGTCTTATGANCGAGNTTAGNAGAGGTTGTGCNGTAGTGANGNNATANGCNTNCGTCGGCGATANGANAGNTTGNGNNGNAGNGTTNATGGCGNNGATAATAAAGAATAAATAAACCGGAATCTGTCAGTTATGAGTAATATGTATTACGTCCATCCGGATGCTAAAATAGGCAATAACGTCAAAATCGGAAATTTCACCAATATCTGTGAAGATGTTGAGATTGGTGATAATTGTGAGATAAGCGGTAATGTTACCATTTTTCCGGGAGCAAGAATAGGATCCGGAGTCAGGATTTTTCCCGGTGCAGTGGTATCAGGTATTCCTCAGGATCTTAAGTTCAAAGGAGAAACCACCTACGCTTATGTTGGTGACGGCACCACCTTGCGTGAATGTGTGACAGTCAACCGTGGCACAGCCTCGAAAGGTAAGACAGTGGTTGGTGATAATTGCCTTATAATGGCTTACTGTCATGTGGCACACGACTGTAAGCTTGGTAATCGGGTAATTATGTCAAATGCTTGTCAACTTGGCGGTGAAGTAGTGGTGGATGACTGCGCTGTATTAGGAGGCGGAAGTCTTGTTCACCAGTTCTGTCATCTCGGACGCAACATCATGCTTCAGGGGGGGTCTTTGGTCAACAAGGATATACCGCCATACGTGAAAGCGGCCAGAGAACCCATATCATACGTAGGTCTTAATGCTGTAGGCTTACACCGCAACGGATTCAGTCCTGAAGATATTCGTGCTATCGGCGATATCTACAGGGTGTTGTATCTTAGTGATCTGAATGTAACCAATGCCGTGAAGTTGATCGAGGAGACACTGCCGGAATCAAAATACAGAGATGAAATCATAAACTTTGTAGTAAATTCAAGCAGAGGAGTTATCCGTTCAGCTATCTGACACTATTTTTAAGAAAGTTAAAGAGCATGGATTCACGAGCGCGTGAATCCATGCTCTTTAACTTTTATGGTTACCAAACAGAAAATTAACGGAGCGGAACTCTACCTGAAAAACTGAAACGACTATTCCGGAAATAAAAGAAAGTAATATTGCGAAGTTAATGGAAGAGACTCAACAGTAGGATATTCCGGGATTAGGGGAGAGGTATAAAAAGAAAGACTGAGGGAGAGAATCCATCAGTCTTTCGATATATTTAAGGAGTTTAACCTTTCAGATTATTTGAGAGCAGCTTGAACTGCATCGTTTGGCACCATTTCCTCTTTGAAGATATAAGCGCCTGTCTTAGGAGATTTCTCCATTTTGATCACTTTGCTGAATGTGCGTCCTTCACCTTTCTGAAGAGACGCGACGGTTTTTTTTGCCATGGGTCAGTGCTTATTTAATTTCTTTATGGATGGTCATTCTTTTCAAGATGGGGTTGTATTTTTTCAACTCCATACGGCCTGTAGTATTTTTGCGGTTTTTGGTAGTGATGTATCTTGACATACCGGGCATACCGCTGGCTTTGTGTTCAGTGCATTCAAGGATTACCTGCACTCTGTTGCCTTTAGCTTTCTTTGCCATAGTTTAGAAATTCTTTTTAAAGAGAAATGATTTTGATGTCTTTGAAGTCAAGGTTACCCTCTTTCTCGGCTTTCTTAAGAGCGGCGTTCAGACCGATCTTATTGATTGTGCGGAGAGCATGAGCTGAAACGATAAGCTCAATCCACATATCCTGCTCAACCCAGTAGAATTTCTTTTTGTGGAGGTTGACGTTAAATTTGCGTTTGGTGCGACGCTTTGAGTGGGAAACGTTGTTGCCCACAGACGTTTTTTTGCCTGAAAGCTGACAAACTTTTGACATGGCTGTTATTATCTTTATTTAGTAAACTTTTAATCGAGGGCTATGGCCGCCANCTNAGTTCTNATATCACCGNCAGGCGCATCAAATTGGCGGCTTTAAANGATGTNNNACANACCGAGTGCAAAATTAGTAAATTATTGCCAATCTTGCAAATAAATTTTTCAAATAATTTTCTTGATAATTTTCAGATGTCAGTCATCATTGACGTCTTCCTGCATCACGTAGCTATTGCGAAGCAGATTGATGAGCATGACCATGCCGTGATTGGTGGCGCTCTCTATCACTGTGTTACGGTCGCCTGCGAAGTGGAGACATTCGCTTACTATCTGGTTGCCGCATTTTACAGCGATCCATACGGTGCCTACCGGTTTGTATTTCGTGCCGCCGTCGGGGCCTGCAATGCCTGTCGTGGCTATGGCGCAGTCAGTGCGCATCAGCTTTGCCACTCCCTTTACCATAGCCTCCGCCACCTCACGGCTTACAGCGCCATGTCGTGAAATGTCACTTCTGGGCACACCGAGCACTGTGGCCTTGACATCGTTGGAATAGCTTACCACGCTNCCNAANAANTANGCAGAGGATCCCGGCACCTGTACGATACGGTGAGCGAGATTTCCACCCGTACAACTTTCGGCACAGGCCACTGTCAATTCACGTTCATGCAGGAGCTCCCCAAGCACTTGTGCTACAGTCTTGTCTTCTGTGGCTACCACTTCCTCTGAAAATATCTGGTTGAGATTGCGGTGGTAACGATTCATATTAAACCGGAGCAGTTCCACACCTGAATTTATACCCGTAAGTGTGATACGGGTTACCAGATTGTTGGAGTCAATGGAGATTTTTACAAATTCCGGTAGCTGCGATTCAAAATGGCGCATCACTTTTGATAGCTCATGACGGGTATATCCGTATATGACAGTGTGGCGTGTCTCGGTGTGAGTATCCGCAGACCTGCTTTGGTTTTTCTTGTTGTGTATTGGTTGATTAGACATGGCAGTTGCACTTATTGAGATCACACTGTCACCCGGGAATAAGGGGGGAGTGAGAGATCGCAGAATTGATGATTAAGATATTTGAAATAGCCGGCGGTAGCAACCATAGCGGCATTGTCGGTGGTAAAGGCTCTTTCAGGAATCCAGGCTCTGACACCTCTCTTACGGCAGAAATCCGCCACGGCGGCACGAACACCGGAATTGGCTGAAACACCTCCTCCGATGGCGACATGTTTCACAGGATAGGCTGTGAGGGCTTTGCCGAGTTTATCAAGAAGGATCCGGATGATGGTGGCTTGCAGTGAGGCTGCGAGATCGGCTTTATTCTTTTCAATAAATTCAGGATCTTCTTTCAAAGCATCGCGCAGGGTGTAGAGGAAAGATGTCTTCAGCCCGCTGAAAGAATAGTCAAAACCGGGGATGTGCGGACGGCTGAAGGTAAAAGCCTTAGGATTGCCTTCGGAGGCCAGTCGATCTATATGAGGACCGCCGGGATAGGGGAGCCCCATCACCTTGGCACATTTGTCGAAAGCCTCTCCGGCCGCATCATCTATGGTCTTCCCGATTATTTCCATATCATACGGACTGCGAACCAAAACAATCTGGGAGTTGCCTCCTGAAATCAGAAGGCAGATAAATGGAAATTCAGGGACTGAATCTTCCGGAGACTTTTTTATAAAATGCGACAGCACATGGCCGTGCAGGTGATTCACATCGATGAGAGGGATATCAAGGCCTAAGGCCATCCCCTTTGCAAAAGAAGTGCCTACGAGAAGGGAGCCGAGCAGACCCGGTCCTCTTGTAAAGGCTATGGCGGAAAGATCGTTTTTGTCGATGCCGGCCTGACGCAAAGCTTCACTAACCACTGGCACAATATTCTGCTGGTGGGCGCGAGAGGCAAGTTCAGGCACCACACCGCCGTAGGCTTCATGCACTTTCTGGCCGGCTATGACATTGCTTAGCAGCAGCCCGTCGTTTATCACAGCTGCTGACGTGTCGTCGCACGACGATTCTATTCCGAGTATTACTACACTCATTTTTTCACGTAATATTTCTTACTACAAAGTTAGCTTAATTAGTTGAAATGTCAAAACACAGCAGTCAAATTATTAAGAAATGGCTTCAAGGAGAGGGAATATGGGGATTTTTATTTAATTTTGCACCTTAATCTGTTATGTCAGTCCTGCACACGAGATTCTGAGCATACATTATGCACATAATAAAAAATATCTATAGAGCCGCAAGAGGAATTGTCTTCACAGCCATCATCCTGGTGGTTGTGGTGTATCTTGTGCTTTATGTGCTCCTTTCGGTGCCGGCTTTCCAGAATAAAATCAGCCAACGGGTGGAGACCGAATTATCCGCCTTTCTTGGAGGAGAAGTGAAAATCGGTAATCTGGTCATAAAGCCCTTTAACGAGGTGGTTATTAAAGAGCTGGAAGTTTATGATCCCAATGGTGAAAGATGTCTGGCGGTGGAAACCTTAGGTGCAGGCATAAGATTGTGGAAACTCTTGAAGGAAAGAAAAATAGAGATAACTTACGCAGAAGTAATAGGTCTTGACGCACGTATCTCACAAGCAGAAGAAAAGGGCCNTCTCAACATAGNTTTTCTTATNGATGCTTTCAAACCCAAAGATNCGGGAAAACCTCCAACGAAATTTNACCTGAACTTACGNAACGTCGTAATNANANGAAGTGNCATATNTTTTGANCGNGAATGGATACCTAAATCCGGGATATCCATGAAGACCGATTTCAACCATTTGAGATTATGGGACTTCAAGGCTGACTTGAATCTGCCTCGGCTTGCCAACGATGATTTCACAGTAGATCTCCGTCGGCTCTCTTTTAATTTGTCCGGGGGCCTGGATGTGGAGAAAATCGCGTTTCAGGCACATATAACACCGTCATCACTGTCGGTGAACAACATCATTGTGAAACTACCCTCCACGGAATTAAGGCCATCTGACATTTCTTTGAATTTCAAAGGTTACAAGGAGATAATGAATGCTTTAGCGGAAGGAAATCACCATATAGTCTTTATTGATAACCCCATCTGTCCGGCAGATTTCGGCTGGCTTCTTCCTGATTTACGTAAGTTTACTGACCCGATAACTTTGGATGCCGATATTAGGGGAAATCTCGATGAANTAGAATTAAGCCGTTTTAACCTCANCTCCACTAACAATTCTCTTTCCCTGATGATTAAGGGAGAGGCAAAAAATTTAAGAAACAAAGAAACGCTCGCATTAGCTATAGACGATGTAAAACTTAAGGCGGACAGAGTCACCATAAGAGAATCTTTGTTGTTTTTCCCACAGATAAAGCCGAAAATTAAGGATATAATTACAAATGCAGGTGAATTGGAGCTTTCCGCTACCGGAACCGCCACTCCTTTTGCAGGTGATTTCAAAGGTGATGNGAGACTGGTGACCACCTGTGGCGATCTGTTGATCTCGGCAACAGTGGGCGCATTGAAAAAAGGCAGTGGCAAAATAAAGGCCGAGGTTTCTACAGAGGGCCTTGCTTTGGGAACGTTATTGTCAGAAAGCAGTTTGGGCAATCTCGTGGCTGAGATTGCGATAGATGGTGCCCTCGCAGGAAAGGATATGAACGGAGAAGTGAGGGCGGATATCCATGATTTCAGTTATCAGGGCACTTCAATTGACAACATAACCCTGCAGGCTGACAAGAGAGATCATGAAATAAAACTGGAGCTTGTGTCAGACAATGCTACAGCCAAATTGAATCTGAATGGTGAAGGCTACATTGACGGGCCCTCATCAGAAATATCACTTAAAAGTGATATAGCTTATTTCAATCCCGGGTCACTTGGTTTATTACCTGCTAAATACAGAGGTTCGAGGATAGGTGGTCATGCCGACATACAATTGCGCGGCAATAATATAGACAACGCGGTAGGCAAAATAAATCTCAGTGATTTTTATTTTGAGAACACTGATGATAAAGTTTTAAGGCTGAAAAATCTGGTATTGACAGCAGATTCCGATTCAATAGAAAGAGTCCTTACACTTAAAAGCGATTGGATTTCAGGAGATATTAAAGGTGATTTCCGATTGAAGCAACTTTCCGGTGAGGTCATGGCTATGTTGGCTAAAACTTTACCATGTCTGCTGAAGGCACCGGCAGATGCAGAAAACTTCAATTCGGATGCAAAATTCCAATTTATTGTACCGGCTGATAATACGCTCACGGAATTCTTCAATCTGCCTGTACGACTGTTAGTGCCGGTAACGTTAAAGGGAGCCATAGAGGCCACTTCTAACTTCGCGGAAGTAAATGTATCGGTGCCTTATTTACAGCAAGGGAAAAACAAACTTGTAAGTGGCACGGATATTACTGCACGGCTTGATGGAGAATCGGGTAGTATAGGAGTTGCTGCCACCACAACTTTCCCGGTAAAAAGAGGAGAAGTGAAACTTGATTTACAGGTCACAGGAAAGAATGACAATATATTTACAGATATAGCATGGGCCGTGCCTGATGATTCATCATTCAAAGGAACGATGTCTTTGGGCGCTATGCTCAGTAAAAATGAATTGACGGCTCATCCTGAAGTTGATGTCGTGATCAATCCCTCAGTGTTTGACTTCGGACAAGCCCGTTGGAATATCGACAGATCTACCATAGCTTATAAAGATAACACACTGGACATAGATGGCCTTAGAATCTGGCATGACAACCAGTTCATTGAAATAGATGGTGTAGCCTCCCCTTCGCCGCTTGATTCACTCAATGTTAAACTTGCTGATATTGATTTAGGATATATTTTCGATACGTTGAATATAAACTATGTATCCTTCGGTGGAACCGCTACAGGCGAGGTGGCCGCGTCAGGGGCCTTGAGTCGTGAGCCGATAGCACAGACAGACAATCTGCGGGTTGAAGGTTTGAGTTATAACGGAGCTGTGTTGGGAGATGCGGCTATAAAAAGTAGCTGGCATAACGACTCCAAGATGGTTTCGATCAATGCTGATATTATGGGTAAAGAGAACAATCCCACAACCGTCGACGGTGGAATCTGGGTTACACGTGATTCGCTGAGCTTCGCTATAGATGCCGACCGTGTGCCTGTGGAATTTCTTCAGCCCTTTATGTCAGCGTTCACATCAGATGTTAAGGGTAAAGCCTCCGGTAAAGCCAAATTATTCGGCAGTTTCAGCGATATAGATCTTATAGGAAGGATAAAAGCAGATTCAATTGCCCTGAAGCTTGATTATACCAACGTTTATTACCATGGATCCGACTCTGTATTTCTTGATCCCGGTAAAATCACCGTGCCCTCATTCATACTCTATGACCGGGAGGGCCATTCGGCTATCCTGTCGGGAGAACTTACCCNCAGATATTTTCATGAACCACGTTTCACTTTCCGCATCAGCGACGTACGTCATTTGCTGTGTTACGACACTAATGCTCGGCTTAATCCTGACTGGTATGGCACCCTTTATGGCAATGGAAGCGCTGTCGTGAAAGGTTGGCCGGGGCTTGTCTCAGTATCTGTAGATATGAGTGTAGTAGGGAATTCCTCTTTTACGTTTGTTTTGAACGATACTCAGGCGGCGGAAGATTATAAATTCCTGACTTTCTCCGACAGAAGAAAGGAAGAGGCCGAAAAAATGCATACAGATAGTGTGGCCGACATATTGAGTATGTTCAGAAAGAAGATTTCCATGCAAGAATCAATGCCGTCAAAATTCCAGATGGACGTCAGAGCGAGCGTCACGCCTTCGACGCTTATGACTCTCGTGATGGATCCGGTGGCAGGCGATAAGATTACAGCAAGAGGCAACGGAAATATCCAGGTGGATTATGATACTGAGAGTGACGAGATGCAGATGTTTGGAAAATATATCCTTGAGGACGGTAAATATAATTTCTCGCTTCAGGATCTTATTTTGCGTGACTTCAATATCCGACAAGGGAGCAGCATATCATTTAACGGCGATCCTTTGAATGCCACTCTCGATATTACGGCAAGTTATAGAGTCAACACCAATCTTTCCGATCTTGACAAGAGTTTTTCTACCGACAGAGACNTGGCAAGGACGAATGTGCCTGTAGATGCAATGCTGATGGTGGAGGGCCAGATGCAGCATCCTGATATTACCTTTGATATCGAGCTTCCCACACTCACACAGGATGTGGAGAGGAAAGTGAAAAGTATAATTTCCACAGATGACATGATGAGCCGTCAGATTATATATCTACTTGCACTCAACAGGTTCTATACTCCTGAATATATGGGTGCGACAAGTAATGGCGGNGAACTTGCTTCCGTAGCATCGTCAACTCTTTCATCCCAGCTGTCAAACATGCTTGGACAGCTCACAGATAAATTATCAGTAGCACCCTCGTTCCGCAGTGATAAAGGTGATTTCTCAGATCTGGAGGTTGACGTGGCTCTAAGTTCTCGGCTGCTCAACAATCGGCTGTTGATAAACGGAAATTTCGGTTATAGAGACAGAGCNACTTCACAGACTACTTTTGTAGGAGACTTTGATATAGAGTATCTGTTAAGACGAGGAGGCAATCTTCGGTTGAAGGCTTACAATCACTTCAACGACCAGAATTATTATCTGCGTCAGGCCCTCACGACTCAAGGACTCGGAATAATTTACCGCAAAGAGTTTGATAATCCTTTCTCAAAATTCCGTCGTAAAAAGAACAAAAAGGACGATAAGGAAGAGGAAGGGGAGGATGAGAAGAAAGCTGACGAAACAACGGGAGAAGGTCAGTGAAAGGAAAAAAGATCGAAAATATTTTCAGTGACGTAAAAAAATCCTTATATTTGCAAAAAATCGCATAATGCCTTTTTCCGGAAAGGCTGTCATGCGTAGCATAAACAGGTAAAAATTAAAAAGATGATATGGAAAATCGACGGCCTTCTCGAGAGGCTTGGCATCCGGAAAGATACTACGGTCGGTATCGCCTTCAGTGGAGGCGGGGCTAAGGGTTTCTCCCATATTGGAGTGCTCAAAGCTTTTGAACAATTCGGTATCCGGCCCGACATCATATCCGGAGTTTCGGCGGGTTCGATCGCTGCCTCCTTATATGGTGCAGGATTAACTCCGGATGACATTATCAGATGTTTCACCGAGTCATCAAGTTTCGGAGATTTTACAGAGTGGGCTATACCTAAGAAAGGTTTCATGCGTCTTGACAGATTCGGGAAACTTTTGGAAAGCTGGCTGCCTGTGAAATATCTCGAGGAGATGAAGATTCCTACAGTAATATGTGCAACCGACTTCGATCATGCCAAGTCGGTAGGTTGGGGCAAGGGAGAGATAGTGCCACGTGTCATAGCTTCTTGCAGCATACCCATCGTATTTCATCCCGTAAAAATTAAGGGTGTCAATTATGTGGATGGAGGTGTGTTGCGAAATCTTCCGGCCTGGGCTATACGTGATTATTGCACCACACTGTTCGGAAGCAACTGCAGCCCGTTCCAAAGAGGTAACGAAGATTACACCTCCTCCATCATCGATATAGCCTACAGGACATATCATCTCATGTCGAAAGCCAACACATCGCAAGACATAAGACTATGCGATTATATCATAAATGTCGACAGAGTGTCGGGAGTTAAGACTTTCGACCTCAAAAGTATGCGCCATGGTGTAGAGGTTGGTTATGAGGCAGCCTGCAGAGTGCTTGAAACTATTGATAAAGTTGATAGAATAATTAACTCACAATAACTTAAACCCCCATTAATATTTTCGCCCTATTATGAGCCAGTCAACGGAGAAACTGATTATATATCAAATCTTCCCCCGTGTCTTTACCAATACCAACGGCAACTGTGTCCCCTGGGGTACATACGCACAAAACGGCAGCGGCAAGCTCAACGATCTTTCGGGACATGTGATTCGCAGTATCAAGGAATTAGGTGCCAACTGTCTGTGGCTTACAGGAGTGATTGAACATGCCACCAAGACAGATTTTTCTAAATACGGCATTGCTCCGGATAATCCCAATGTGGTGAAAGGAGAAGCAGGTTCACCTTACGCCATTAAGGATTATTACGACATCGATCCGGCTCTGGCTGTATCAGTGCCCGACAGGATGAAAGAATTTGTNANNNTGGTGAANNGNGTNCATCGNGANAANATGAANTTGATAATNGANTTNGTNCCCAANCANACTGCNNGNNTATATCANTCNGATNCNGCNCCNGNNGGAGTGGAAGATTTCGG
>WFLX010012551.1_pt1 | contig 22316 bp, 18 predicted proteins | sample 4967041 | NCBI WGS metagenome assembly WFLX01 (sample SAMN12857096, study PRJNA449069) | gut metagenome | isolation source: stool from male and female vole | host: Microtus ochrogaster | place: USA:Florida | collected 2017
TGAATGCCGCTGAATTGGGAGATGGCGAGAAAGTGGCATCTCAAAAGAGTAATGTGCTACTGGCGCAGATTCCTTACGATAAGGAAGTGTGGGAAAAAATGAATTATTCCCTTGACGATTGTGTGCCGGTTCAGCTGCCGTATGGTGCAACCCGCAACGCAGTGAATCTCCAGGCGCATCCTGAGAATTTCAACAAGCAAGTGAGTTTGCGCGGCACAACAGGCTCAAAATATATGGGTGTCTACGGATTGAGAAGCACCTACGAATATAATTGGGGTCCGAAAGGAAAGTATGAGGAATCGGAGAAGAAAATCACCGACCAATATTTCTGCGATTTCTCCACAAGTCATGATATAAGTTATTATAAAGAATGGGGTTGGAGCATCTATGCCGAAAGAGGTTGGCTCGCAGCCTTCGTTGTGGATGAATATGACGGAGTCTCCTATGCCACAACTTCAGCCTATAATGGAAATGCCACCGGCGGTCCCTATATCGACTGGCTTATTTCTCCCGAACTTAATCTCGACAATGTGGAGCAAAAAACAGTAAGTTTCAGGACACAGGTCAGATATGGCAATGCAACCACCAATTTTAAAGCGTATATCCTGACAGATAAGAATCCCACTAAATGCGAGCCGATTGAGCTCTCTTGCCCGATAAGCACAGCCGATAACAATTGGGTGTCTTCAGGCATCATAGACCTCTCTCAATATTCGGGCAAGATTTATATAGGTTTCAGATATTATTCTGAAAAGGGTGGAGAAAACAACTCCGGCACTTACAATATGACTGACTTCAACTTTGGTGGAGCGAATCCCGAAGATTGGATTATTACTCCTCCTGCTGCCCCGACTATCATCGGCAAATACAGACTCGCTGACAGTATTGAAACAGGGAAGAAATATGCTATGGTGTTTGAAAACAAATACGTTACATTACCTGCGTCCACATCTGTATCTTATGGCAGACTTAATGTTGCAGACCTGGCTTTCTCGAATGAAGAAAAGACTGAATTTGAAATCAATGCTGATTATGCATTCACCTTTAAGTTTGTGGAAGACAATTACTGGACCATTCAGGACTACCTTGACAGATATATTTATATGGATGATGATTCGAGTCACAATACATTCCAAATCGGTTCGAAGGCAGGGTTAAGCAATCTTGAGTGTTCATGGGAAATAGAGAAAAAGAATGATTATTTCGTAATGGTAAGTTATTTCCGTGGCTTCCATCTCGAATATAATTCGAATTTCGCAAATGTCGCTCCAAATTCCGGCAATTACGTCAAGAATAATTGTGCCAAACTCTATGAAATGTATGACTCTTATGAAGAGGAATAAACAGACTAAATTATAAATCGCATAAAACATTAGGAAATGAAAACCAACATATATAAATATACAATCGGTCTGTTAATGGCAGGAGGCGTCTTCGGAGGATTCCTTTCATCATGTCAAGATGAATTCTATGTTCCTGACCTCGGCAATCAGGTGCCTCATGCCACCATGGAGTCCAACACTACTTTATTAGAGTTCAAAAATGCATATAAAGATGAGCTCGCGGTCATGGTTCCCTATAAAGACCAGGAGGCAAAGATACCTTACATTCTGAAAGGTCGCGTCATATCCAGCGATGCATCGGGCAATATATATAAATCATTGGTGATTCAAGATGAAACCACAGCTCTTGCCCTTTCAATCAATCAGTCTTCAATGTATCTTGATTATAGATTGGGTCAGGAGGTTTTGCTGAATGCCACCGATTTATGGATGGGTCAGTATAGCGATTTGCTCCAGCTCGGTTCGCTCGGTGACTATAACGGCAAGCCTCAAATCACTTTCATGACTTACGATTCATTCAAAGCACACAGCGAAATGAACGGTGAGCCAGACCGGAACTTCGTCACAATAAACTATGGTGATGAACATCCGGCGGATAATCCTTATTGCATCCGTATTTCACTCGACCAGTTGGTGAACGGCGTGCCGGTATATTCAGAGGGTAGTTATGAATTGATGAGCCAGCTTGTCGAGATTCCTGAAGTTAGATTTGAGGATGCCGGCAAGACCCCTCCGGTGACTTACTCAATCTATCAGGATAATGCAAACCGCAAGATTACTGATGCCTCCGGCGCGGAATTAATCGTGCGCAACTCCGGATACAGCTCATTCTATAATGAGCCTCTCCCGGAAGGTCTCGGTACTCTCAGAGGTATTCTTTCAGTCTACCAGGGAAGTTGGCAATTGCTGCTCCGCGGACTTGATGATGTCATTGGCTTTACCACTAAAGGTAAACGAGATGATCCGTTTGATGTTTCCGAGGTCATAGCACTTCAAAATTCCGGTCGCGAAGCGTGGATGGAAGGTTACATCATCGGCAGTGTCAAATCAGGTGTTGCTGAAGTCACGTCAATTTCAGATATCAACTTTAATGTTGATGATACGGATATGGTGAATAACCTCGTTATAGCAGACAAACCTGACTGCAGAAATATCAATGAGATGATGGTAATTGAGCTGCCTGCAGACAGCAAGATTCGCCGCTATGCCAACCTTCTTGACAATCCGGAGGTTTATGGTCATAAGATACTCGTGCTCGGTTCGTTCAACGAATATTTGGGCATGCATGGCGTAACGAATGTTGGCAACGGATTGGGAGCTTTCTCAATTGAAGGTATAAATGTCGGAGGACTTGACGGTCTTGGCTCAGGCACTGAAGCCGATCCTTTCAAACCGAGTTATGTGGTGAAAGTGGCTGAGGATATAAATGATGTATGGGTTGAAGGCTACATCGTTGGATTCATTGAAGGAAAGAACTATAATACAGGCGCCAACTTCAATNATGATTTNGAAGATAAAGACTTCGGTGGCAATAACTTCATTCTTGGTGATGCGGCAGACACTACTTCTCCGGATAACGCGGTGNCTGTGAATCTGACAAAGAGTCNTTTCCGCGATGCTCTGGATTTGACAGAAAATCCAGATNNATTCGGTAAAAAAGTTCTGATTAAAGGTAATATTACCAAGACGTTTAACGTTTATGGTATCAATACTATTTCAGAAGTGAAATTTTTAAATTAAAAATAAGAATTTATTGAAATTGCAATATGAGCATGGGAGTGAAGAGCGCTCCTATGCTCAATTGTCAAAAAACATAGAGTTTAATTCAGTTTCCTCAAACACTCTTCAACAATGAAAAAAATAATTTTTTTATTGCTAAGTCTCTGGAGTTTCACTTCGGGTTATGCAGAATATTCCGCTGATTATTATTCGGCAATGAATGGCAAGCGCCGCGAAGCATTGAAAGCTGCGGCAAAAGAGTGTGTGGGCGAACATCAGCAATTGGTCTATCTCGACTTGCCGAATTATTGGCAATATTCAGATGTCTATCCCGAAAAATATAACGGTCAGACACGCTGGTGGGAGATGTATTCCAATGAAATATTTCTTATCCGCAACGGTCAGAGCGCCAAGAGTTCTTTCAGTGCAAATCACATGAACCGCGAACACAGCGTACCGAAATCCTGGTGGAAATATAGCGGAGATGTGGAATACACACCTGCTTATTCCGATATGTGGAATCTTTATCCCTCTGACGGAGAGGCGAATATGGCAAAAAGCAATTATCCGTTAGGCATTGTGGCGGGAACGCCGAGTTATGACAACGGCTGCACAAAAGTTGGAACTCCTGCCTATGGATATGGAGGGGGTGCCGGAAAAGTTTTCGAGCCGGACGATGAATATAAAGGAGATTTCGCACGTGGATATTTTTATATGGCTACCGTCTATGACAATATCTATTGGCTATCAAAATACGGCTGTATGTTTTCCCGCAATTCATATCCGACCCTTCTGCCGTGGGCATACGAAATGCTTCTTGAATGGCATCGCAAGGATCCGGTCAGTCAAAAAGAGATTCTACGAAATGATGCTGTGGAAAAATCTCAGGGCAACAGAAATCCCTTTGTGGATTTCCCGCAATTGGCTGAATATATATGGGGCGAGAAAACTTCCGAAACATTCTATATCAACGAGCAACCCTCACCATCCGACCCCCCGATAACAGGAAACCCGGAACTGACTCTTCCGATAAATGGCGAGACTCTTGACTTCGGACAAGTGGCTGAAGGGTCTTCACAAACATCATGGATAGTGTTCAAAGGCAAAAATTTCACGTCTCCAATTTCCTTGACAATCGGTGGAGTCGACAGAAAAATGTTTGAACTTCCATATACCACCATATCCGCTTCAGCAATCAACTCAACAGGAGAATATCTGTTACCGGTCATCTATACACCCGGGTCAACCGGCAGTCACACCGCGACCTTATCCGTTTTCGACGGAGGGTTGCCTTCCAGTCTGAGAGTAAATTTAAAAGGAGAAGGTTGTGAATTGCCTCAACTTACGACATTAACCGCTTATCCTCCTGCGAATGTGACGGATAATTCTTATACAGCTTGTTGGGAAGCCGCTCCGGAAGTGGTGGATTATTATATTCTGTACAGAACCCGCTATCTGGAGGATGGATATGAAACCGAGGAATTGGAATCGGCAACTAATTCTTTGGAAATCACCGGCAGAGATGTTGCCGTGGCGGAGAGCTACAAAGTTGCTTCTTCGCGTCTGGGCTTTTTGTCGGCAGTGTCTAACACAATAATTGTGGAGGCAAGTGGAGTGAATGATGTTTCCGCTGATTCGCCCATTACTCTTGGCTGGATGAAAGGAGGTTTCACGCTCCTGACCTCTTTGCCAATAGTAAAAGAATTGAATATATATGATATGACAGGCAGGCTTATCGCTTCTCCGGCAAACCTGACTCACGGGGATGTCGTGGAGCTTAATAAGGGAGTCTATATCATTAAGGCGAAGGAATATCCATATCCCTTTAAATATATAGTAGAATAAAAAATTAGAAAAACATAAAATTTAACGAAATGAAACGATTTATACTTTATTCATTATTTTTAACCATCGGAATAATGGGGGTTCAATCCGCCGTTCCCGAAGGGTATTATGATTCATTGAACGGATTGACCGGTCGGGCGCTTCGTAAGGCTGCCGCAAATCGCGTTAGAAGTCATACCGCCATCNCTNATAGCTCCGGCACATGGACAGCTTTTGAAAAGACCGATACACGAATTAACAGTAAGGGTGAAAAAGTATGGTGGGATATGTATTCCAACAATGAGGTTGCTGTCAGCACCGGTCATGGAGGATTGAACGTGGAACATTCAGTGCCCAATTCATGGTGGGGTGGCACAAAAAATGACGCTTATAAAGATCTTTTTCATTTAAACCCGTCGAATGCAGATGCCAACAGCAGAAAAGGAAATTATCCTCTCTCGGAAATTTCTACTTACACCTGGGATAATGGCGTAACGTTTGTCGGCAAGCCTGTAAGCGGTCAAGGAGGGGGCGCAAGTCTTGTATATGAGCCGGCAGACGAATATAAGGGTGACTTTGCAAGAGCATATATGTATATGTTTTCAGTCTATGAGGATATCGCATGGAAAAGCAACACGAATTGGATGTATGAAGTGGGGAGCGAAGATATGTTCAAACCCTGGGCGGTCGCTCTTCTTCTTAAGTGGCATCGTCAGGATCCGGTGAGCCAAAAAGAGATTGACAGGAATAATGCCATTTATTCAGTGCAACGCAACCGCAACCCCTATATTGATTCTCCTGAGTTGGCGGAATATGTGTGGGGAAATAAAAAAGGACAGAAATATTATTACAACGGAGTTGTAACTCCTGACCCCGACCCGGATCCCGACCCGGACCCGACTCCTGACCCTACACCGGATCCGGTCGGACTTCAAGACGGCTCGTGGGTAATGGTGACTTCTCCCGCAGAAATTAATTCTATTGATGAATATATTGTAGTAGCATCAAAGAGTAATGTCGGAATGACCACGGAATCTCATGTAGCCTCTAATGCAGCGTATTTGAAGCCCTCCGGTGTAATGAATGTGGAGGATGTGGAAGGCAGGAAGGTCATCAATTCTCCTTCATCCGACCTTGCAGTCTTGAAATTCATGCCTGCGGGTGATAAATTTACAGCCATGGTGTATGACAGTGAAGGTAACTCGAAGGGATATTTATCAAGCACTTCTGCAAAGAAATTTGAAATAGTCTCTTCTTCATCTGATGCTACCTCCTTCGCCCTGACTGCAAGCGATGACACAATGCTGTTGGATTTCGGTACGTCAGGCAAATTATTTTATAATGCGAGTGCTCCACGCTTTACAACTTACACCACAACAGGGCAGGAAAAGACATCTCTGTATAGAAAATATAAAATTTCCACAACTATTCTGATTCCTGAAGCCGAGGGTAATTCTGCCTCAAAGAGAATTTTTAATCTCCAGGGTGTTGAATTAGGCTCCGATATTTCAAAATTGGAAAAAGGACTATATATAATTGTTAGCCCTTCAGGGGAAACCTCTAAAATTCTAATAAAATGAAAAAACTGATTATTTGCAGTCTGTTAATGGGTTTGCATATCGGAGCAATCAATGCTTCAGTTGATTACTCCTCGCTGGAAGGCAAATCCGGTGCTGCTCTCAAACAAGCAATCAAGGAGATAACCTCTCCTCACGTTGAAATTTCTTACGGTGACAAGACATGGGAGGCTTTTGGTGTGTCAGACGTAGTGATGATAGAAGGGCGCGAGGCTTGGTTTGATATGTATAGCAATCGCTTGGTTTATACTTCCACCGGTCATAGCGGGATGAATATCGAGCATGCCGTGGCAAATTCATGGTGGGGAGGAAATAGAAATGCGGCATATAAAGATTTGCACCATTTGAATCCCTCGGACGCAGACGCAAATAATCGTAAAAATAATAATCCGCTCGGAATCATTTCCGGCACTCCGACATGGAGCAATGGATTGACGAATATCGGTGAGCCGGCTCCAGGCATCGGAGGAGGAGCGAAAAGTGTATTTGAGCCCGCCGATGAATTTAAAGGGGATTTTGCCCGAATGTATTTTTATGTATTCACTGTGTATGCTGATTTAAATTGGGAGGAAGCTCCGGCGTGTATGTATGATCTGTCGGAATATCCTACTTTGCAACCCTGGGCATACGAAATGTTGCTCGATTGGGCGCGTAAAGACCCGGTGGATTCGAGAGAAAACTTTAGAAATATGGAGGTTGCCAAGATTCAAGAAAATGAGAATCCATATATTTCCATTCCGGGACTTGCAGAATATGTTTGGGGCACAAAGAAGAATGTTCCTTTTAAATTGGCGGATGCGATGATGCCTATAGCCGATAGGCCTGCGGCTCCGGTTTTTGAAGGTTATGATTTGGCTGCGGTCAATACATGGTCTGGAAGATGGTGGGTGCCCACAGAAGTTTATCTATCTTCCGAGTCCGAGGATGTTGATATANATTATTCATTCGATGANACGGAAGGATATAAGCTTTATNNAGGATCCATTCAAATTGGACAAGCCACGACTACAGGCGAAACAATGACTATCAAAGCCTATTCCAAAAGTAGGGANGNTTATGAATTGCGCAGCTCCGTGTCGCAATTGACATTGACCGGTATTGATTCAAATATAGTGGATTATAAAAATTCCACATGGGAAAGAATTAAATCACTAAATGAAATCAATGAAGATGATTTATACGTGATCTGTTCATCTCAAGCCTATAGCATAATGGGTTGTGAAGCACACTCCACATCTTCAACGGCTTACATCAAGGCTGCCGGAAGAATAGAACCGGAAGGTAATCAGATAATCGGTTTGCCGGATGATTCCGGAATCGTGCAATTTGTCGGTGATGGCGCAGGGTTATATTACGTGCTCGTCAATGACATGACAATGAATCCGAAAGGTTATCTCTTGAGCAATGAAAGCAAAAAATTGTCGTTGGCTGAAGATGGCAGAGCGGTAGATATATCCTTAAGAGGTGATGGCATAGCGACTTTGAGTTTCGGCTCAAATATCGGAACACTACAGTATAATGCATCATCGCCGCGTTTCTGCGTCTACACTTCCAATCAGCAAAGTGTATATCTTTACAAATATGTCGGCGGCGCTTCGACCGGCGTCGGGAACTCTATTGGAGAAGTAGAAACAGGAGGCGAAAGAATATTTAATCTTGAAGGAATTGAAGTGACTGACGCTTCAAATCTTGCCCCCGGAATTTATGTTAAAATAAATTCAAAAGGGAACGCTAAAAAGGTTATAATAAAATAACCTTCCGACTTTATAAATTGAATCCGCAATTAAATACGAATATTNATTTTNCGGATTCAAAATAATTAGTAAATTTGTAGACATTTTAAAATTATCTTCCGACAGGGAGATAGAAATCCTTAAATCTAAACTAACCTTTTTTATGTTAACCGGCACAAATGTCAAGACTCTGGACAGAGTAGTTGTCCGATTTTCCGGCGACTCCGGCGATGGAATGCAATTGGTTGGCAACATTTTTTCAAATGTGTCAGCAGGTGAAGGTAGCCAAATCAGTACTTTTCCGGATTATCCGGCGGAGATCCGTGCGCCTCAAGGTTCGCTAAGCGGCGTGAGTGGCTTCCAGGTAAATGTTGGCAAAGGTGTCCATACACCCGGTGATGAAGCCGACGTTTTGGTTGCTATGAATCCGGCAGCCTTAAAGACAAATCTTAAATATCTTAAACCGGGAGGCATCATAATATGTGATGTTGATACATTCCGTCCGGCGGATTTGAAGAAAGCCGAGTATAAAACCGACGATCCTGTCAGCGAACTTGGAATAAAGCCTGACAGAATTATGCTCGTTCCGATGACAACTCTTCTCAAGCATACTCTCGAAGATTCTGGAATGGATCAAAAGTCTATTCTCAAATGCAAGAATATGCTTGCCTTAGGGTTAATATGCTGGTTGTTCGACCGCCCTGTGGAGAGTGTGTTGCGCAAACTTCAAAAGAAATTCGCCAAGAAGCCCGAAGTGTATGAAGCAAATGCAAAAGTAATACACGCAGGCTGGGATTACGGACATAATACCCATTCCTCAATGTCAACTTATCGTATTGAGACTGAAGCGGTAAAGCCGGGCGTTTATACAGATGTCAATGGCAATACGGCTACAGCCTGGGGTCTGATAATGGCATCAGAAAAGAGTGGTCGCCCTCTATTCTTAGGTTCATATCCCATCACTCCTGCCACAGATATTCTCCATGAACTTGCCAAACGCAAGGATTTGGGAGTTAAGGCGTGTCAGATGGAAGATGAAATTGCCGGAGTATGCTCAGCCATCGGTGCGTCTTACGCCGGCGATCTGGCGGTCACTTCAACATCCGGACCCGGATTGGCACTCAAGAGCGAGGGTATTGGCTTGGCTGTAATGGCAGAACTCCCATTGGTTGTTATTGACGTTCAGCGCGGAGGACCCTCTACCGGTTTGCCCACTAAAACTGAGCAGACGGATTTAATGCAGGCTCTCTACGGCAGAAATGGAGAATCCCCCTTGTGTGTGCTTGCCGCAGCAAGTCCTACTGATTGCTTCACAATGGCATTTGAAGCTGCCCGTATAGCCATGGAACACATGACTCCGGTGATTCTTTTGACTGACGCTTTTATTGCAAACGGAAGTTCCGCATGGAGAATACCCGAAAAAGACGATTATCCGGAAATTCATCCGCATTATGTGGATGAGAATAGACTTGAACAGGGATGGAAACCTTTTGACCGTGATGAAAATTCGGTTCGATTCTGGGCTATCCCCGGCACTCCGGGTGCAATGCACCGCGTGGGAGGACTTGAAAAGGATATCAAGACTTCAGCCATCTCCACAGACGGTAAGAATCATGAAAAGATGGTCAACATCCGTCGTGAAAAAGTAGCTCGAATTGCAAATGATATACCCGAATTAAGTGTAATGGGCAATAAGGATGCAGACACAATCCTTGTAGGATGGGGTGGCACTTTCGGACATCTTTATACAGCCGCCGAGGAATTGAATCAATCACGTCATCCCGTGGCATTTGCTCAATTCAGATATATCAATCCGCTTCCAAAAAATGCTCTCGATGTTCTGAAAGGGTATAAAAGAATTATAGTGGCAGAATTAAACACCGGTCAATTTGCCGATTATTTGCAGATGCATCTTCCGGGCAAGGAGATATTGCGAATTAACAAAGTTGAAGGACAGCCCTTTATGGTTCGTGAGATTGTAGATGGTGTCATCAATCATATAAATGAAAAATAAACCCGCAAAAAGGATAACCCGACTATGGAAAATAACACGACAAAACAATACGCTCCGGCGGATTATAAAAGTGAGCAGAGTGTAAGATGGTGTCCCGGATGCGGTGACCATGCAATTCTGAACGTACTTCACAAGGCAATGGCTGATTTGGGTGTTCCCCCTCATCAAACGGCTGTAATCTCCGGAATCGGATGCTCATCCCGCCTTCCTTACTATATGAATACATACGGCATGCACACGATTCACGGTCGCGCTGCGGCAGTTGCAACCGGAGTTAAAACCGCTCGCCCCGATTTGACAGTTTGGCAAATTTCCGGCGACGGCGATGGATTGGCAATCGGTGGCAATCACTTTATTCATGCTGTAAGAAGGAATATAGACATTAATATCCTCCTTTTCAACAATAAGATTTACGGCTTGACCAAAGGTCAATATTCCCCGACATCGGATAGAGGTGCTGTGACTAAATCTTCCCCTTACGGCACAACGGAAGACCCTTTCATTCCGGCGGAACTCGTTTTCGGAGCGCGGGGCAATTTCTTTGCACGCTCCATTGATATTGCACTTGACACTACGAAAGAGGTAATGGTGGCTGCTGCAAAACATAAAGGAGCTTCAGTTGTAGAGATACGCCAGAATTGTGTAATATTCAATCAAGGCTCCCATGCCGCTTTAAGTGATAAAGACAAGCGCGCAGACCATACCATTCATCTTCGTCAGGGAGAAAAGATGCTTTTCGGAGAAAATATGGAAAAAGGTTTGGTTCAAGACGGCTTCGGATTGAAGGCTGTGGTAGTTGGAGAAGATGGCTATACAATGGATGATGTTCTCGTGCATGACGCCACGACACCTGCCAATTTCTTGCATCAGCAACTCGCAATGATGGACGGAAAAACATTGCCGCTTGCTATTGGAATAATCAGAGATGTGGCTGCGCCCACCTACGAGACAGAAGTTGAAAATCAAGTCGAAGCGGTCAAGGCAAAGAAGGGATATAAGACACTGAGGGATATGATTCTTTCCACGACCGAAACCTGGACAGTGGAATAAACAATTCAATGAAAGTAGTGAAAAAAGCGCATGAAACTGTAAAAAATGCGCTTTTTTGTTAAAAAATTTTTACAATTGAAAATTATTAGTTTATTTTGCAGTCTGAAACGCAAAAAATGTGCTTCAAAAGGGTTAAATCCCAAATAAATAGAATAAAACAGAAATAAAAATAATATTAACTCAATTAAATTTTAATTATGTCTGATATTGCAAACAGAGTAAAAGACATTATCGTTGATAAGCTCACAGTAGACGAAGCAGAGGTTACTCCTGCTGCAGAATTCAGCAAAGATCTCGGTGCTGACTCTCTTGACACAGTAGAACTCATCATGGAATTCGAAAAGGAATTCGGTATTCGTATTCCCGACGAGGATGCAGAAAAGATTGCTACTGTAGGCGACGCTATCGCATACATTGAATCTNATCAGGGTTAAATCTCCGTNGAGGGCCGGAAGAGAGTCCGGCGATGCCGAAGAGCCACAAATGGCGTAAGCGGCTGGACACATTCCGAGCAAAAAATACAAGAGTCGGCCCTGTCTATCATAGGTTCGACTCTTAATTAATATTAAGAATCAAAATTATTTCCGATATGGAATTGAAAAGAGTAGTAGTTACCGGCCTTGGGGCTTTGACTCCGCTTGGCAATAATGTTGAAGAAACGTGGAAGGCTGCAGTCGAAGGAAAAAGCGGTGCCGGTCCTATCACGCATTTTGACGCAAGTCTTTTTAAGACTCAATTTGCATGTGAAGTAAAAGACTTTAAGCCGGAAGATCATTTTGACCGCAAGAAAATGCGTCAACTTGACCTTTATGCTCAATATGCACTGGTGGCTGCACAAGAGGCAATTGATGATGCCGGATTGGATACCGATGAAAAGGTTGATAAAAACCGCGTAGGCGTTGTGTTTGCAGCCGGAATCGGAGGATTGCACACCTTTGAAGAGGAAGCAGGCTATTATGCCAAGAATGTTGAAGCGGGTCCGAAATATAATCCCTTCTTCATCCCGAAAATGATCGCTGACATTGCTGCCGGTCATATATCTATCGACCATGGTTTTCACGGTCCGAATTTCGCTACGGTTTCAGCATGTGCATCATCCAACAATGCGCTTGTTGATGCCTTCAACCTGATTCGTCTGGGTCATGCCGATGCAATCGTGGCAGGTGGTGCGGAAGCAGCTATCTTCCCGGCAGGTGTGGGTGGCTTTAATTCAATGAGAGCCTTATCTACTCGCAATGATGACCCCGCCACCGCATCCCGCCCCTTCAGCGGCTCACGCGACGGATTCGTAATTGGTGAAGGTGCCGCAGCATTGGTGCTTGAGGAATTGGAACACGCTAAGGCTCGTGGCGCACATATTTATGCGGAAATTGCAGGTGGAGGATTGAGTGCTGATGCTTTCCACATCACTGCAACTCATCCCGAAGGTCTCGGTGCGCGTCTCGTAATGGAAAATGCTTTACGCGATGCAGGTATGAAGCCGGAAGATATCGATTATATCAATATGCACGGCACTTCAACCCCCGTCGGTGATATTTCCGAAGCAAAAGCAATTAAGCAAGTCTTTGGCGACCATGCATACAAAATGAACCTGAGTTCCACAAAGTCTATGACAGGACACTTGCTCGGAGCAGCCGGCGCATTGGAAGCATTGTTCAGCGTCAAGGCTTTGACCGACAATATTGTGCCTCCGACAATCAATCATGTTGAGGGTGATAATGATCCGGAAGTTGATTATGATCTCAACTTCACATTTAATAAAGCGCAGGAGCGTGAATTAAATGCAGTGCTTTCCAACACTTTCGGATTTGGAGGTCATAATGCTTGTGTAATCTTTAAGAAATACAAATAAGTATCCGGAATATAAATAAAAATTGACGGGTAATTCTGATTTTTTTACAGGATTATCCGTCAATTTTTTTCTTTATTTTTCTTCGTAATTGGCAAGAGTGTTTTTGAGAGCCTCTTTTACCATTATCTTTAATTCGGGAGGGTCAAGCACTTTCACCCCGTCGCCGAGCGCCATTATTTCATGCACTAATTCATAGTTCAATTTCAGGCGATATGTGAAGATGGAATAGCTATCATGCAATTCCTCCTGCTGAGAATTGTGAAGTGGGAGTGCCCGAAAATATTTTGCCTGTGTGGTAGTGGTTTTTAATTTTACAACATGAGTTGGAGCATGAGAGGTTGTTACTCCGATAATATTCCCAAAAAAGGAATCAGGAGTCAACTCCCGGGGAAATTCAAAAGTTTCATTAGTGATGTGAAGTTCCTTGATGCGGTCGAGAGCGTATGTGCGAATATCCTGTGATTTCTCTTTCAAACCGATGACATACCAACGCTGCTTATAACGCTTCAGGAAATAGGGAGCCAGAATGATATCACGTTCGGCACGCGAGCGACTGAATCCGGCGTATGTAAAACGTATTTTTTCAGAGTTTCTAATAGCCTCAAGCACGAAAGGGAGGTGTTCTCTTGCCGAAGGTACATCTTCCACGCTGACACGTTCGGATGCTTCTCCTGCTTCAGAAATCGCTCCATTCACGGCATAATTGTCAAGCATCCAATTTGTGAGTGTCTTGTTGCGGTTAAGTGATGCCGGGTCAATATAATATTCACCTTGGGAATTACACAAGATGTCAATGTGGAAATTCTCTTCTATAGAGCGGCGATAATGATAGAAAGTTCTTTCCGGAAGAGGTTTCCCTTCGGATAGGTGAGAACGCATCCATAATTGATTTAAACGTTCCCGGGATAATTTCTCATAACGAGTAAGTGTATCAATAATCCAGGCATATCGGCTGAAGAGGTCACGGGTCATAAGATAATAATTTATATTCAAAATGAAATAATCAACTAAAATAAACAAAAAAAGCAGAAAAGAGAGCCTTAAACTTAAAATAATTTATTAACTTTGTTGAAAATCTTAGTCGGACTTTAATCGGATTTGGACTTTTTATAAGAATTTGATAATTAAATGCGATAGTAGCTCAGTTGGTAGAGCATCAGCTTCCCAAGCTGAGGGTCGCGGGTTCGAGCCCCGTTTATCGCTCAAAATCAAGCGTTTATATGGTTATAGAATCTTTTTTATTACGTTTTTGAACGATTTTTAACTTATTGACAATCAAGACGTGTTTAAAAAAAAATTCTAAAAAGTTCAATTTTACACGAATTTGTTCAAAAATGTAGGACTTTTTAGAATCATAATTTTAAACAAATTATGGTCAAATTGTCGCTTTTCTTAGATTCAAGACATACACGAAAGGACGGTTCCGCTACTCTTCATATTTCTGTTTTTGTAAAAGTCAGGTTCACCGGTGAATACGTGTTTTAAGCAGGTAAAAAATAGATATAATTACACTCAAGATTAAAAATATAACAATAACTTTGCGAAATTTAGGATGTTTATAAAAAACCGACTCCGGATAATGAATCTGTTTTGTAACTGTTATTGTGTCGCGTTTTGAAGTGTAAACCGTGTCTTTTAAGATCTGAATTTTAGTTCGATTTCTATATTTGTCAATTCTGACTGTATCGCCGATTCTTTCAATGTGAATTGAATCTTTTTGGATGATGGTGTCTCGGCTCCAATGCCATTTATAAATAGTGTCATAGTGTTCCTTTACTGTTTCGGTAGGCACATACACCTTCCGGGTGCAACCGAAGCAAAGGGTCAGGATAAAGCACAACAGCAATCCGAGCAATGCTCCACCCAAAACCTTTGCCAATTTTATAAATCTATCTTCCTTCATTTTTTCAGATAATTTATTATTCCGTAAACGTGAAGTGCGACAATTGCATTTCTTCCCTCCGGAGAAAGAAGATAGTCCACATCCTCTTTGTTGTCTTGAAAGAGATTCTCCGTTAAGCAGGCAGCGCATTTTGAGCGTGTGAGGATAGTAAACTTAGCTTCCTTGTCGCTGTCTCCGTCTGTGAAGTCTGTGCGAATCTTTGTCCCTTCAGGCAAATGTTTCTTAGCCGAAGCATACAGACATTCAGCCAGCACATCCCCTCTTGTCTGCCCCGGAGATGTCCATGCTTCCCATCCGCGTGCAGACATCCATTGTCCGCTCCCTGCAGCATTGTTGTGGATTGAGACTAAGCAAACATTCTTTGCTCCTGCTCTATCGCAAACTGCATTAGCGCGGTCGCATCTCTCGCCCAAAGAGATATCAGCATCTTCAGGAACCAATAATTCGGCATCATAGCCGAGAGATTTAAGTTGCTTCACTACATTCCTTGCTATCTCCCGGCAATAGAGATATTCTCTGAGTCTGCCGTCGGGAGAGTGCTTACCGGGTGTGGTAGCTCCGTGTCCGTTATCAATCAATATTTTCATTTTTCTCTAATTTATCCATAATTGTTGCCTTGAATTTTGTCAACTCGTTTGAATAATGAGTGGAAATACCGAGAATTGATCCACAAAAGCCACATGATATGCCAAAATAGGTCAGGATTGAGGTGTGAACTTCCCCTTTGGGTGCGATAAAAACACCAATGAAAATCGCTGTAATGGACGCAAATTGGCAGACTACCGCCAAGATGTACAGCAATACCTCCCGAAAAGACAATTTGTGAAATTCCTGTTNCAAATGAGTCATAATTTTGTTTTGATTTATTTTATTAGTAAAATGTTTTTATGAGTGCGAAAATAATTCCGGAGAAAGTGTAAAAAGAAATATATATTGATTTTCAATTTATGTTTTGGTAATGGCTTGAAAAAATATTACTTTTGTGATATATGGCGCTAAGAAAATTATTAATATTCATCTTTTCCATCCTCACAATAATTACTTGTGAGAGTTGTCTTCGCAATGAATTCGACATGGAGGCTAAACTTGACGAAAAGGTGAATCATACCTACAATATATCCTATTATGCATCCGATCGGCGGGGTGGTTTGGAAATTGTTACTGCTCTTGACGTAAGAGGAGGGGAAGGTAAACTGAAAGGAATGACCCGTAATCCCACTTTGGGATTGATATCTTATGGTAATTCTTCATTGCCCGCTGCAATATTCTTTGCCGAGCGCGGAGATAANATAGTATTTACAGGAGATGTTCCGTCACCGGTGGAATGGAATATATCAGGTAATAAAATCAACGAACTCCTTTCCGAATGGCGCTTAACTAATAAGGAACTGATTGCCAAAGTGCGTGATAATGTAAGTGATTCGGGAGAAAAAAGCAGATCGGTTCGCAAAAAATTGAATAAAAAGATTGCGGAATTTGTGAGGACTAATCCTGAATCGGGAGCATCAGCGCTGATTTTAGGTGTTTATTTCGATTCTGCTGAAGAGCCTTCCTTGGACGCCGAGTTATGGAAGATTCTTGAAAAAAGCGGGGTTATGGCAGATTATTCACCGCTATTGGCGCGTCAGGACTGCGATTTTTCATCCGTCCCTTCTGCTCCGGTTTCGCGTCTATCAAAAAAAGTGATGATAGTGCAAAGTTATTGGAATAATTATGACACACTTCATTTGGGCAATGGTAAACATCCCGTATTAATGTATTTTAATCTTCCCAATGACGAAAATCGGGGAGTGGCGATAGATTCTTTGAAGCGATTGTCAAAATTGAGGAAAGATTCGTTGGATTTGCAGATAGTAGATTTCTCCTTAGCTCCGGATTCGTCAATCTGGTCCTACAATGTAAGACGCGATTCTCTTAAGAATACTCTATGCAGTTGGACTCCACGCGGTTTTGCCGAACCGGATCTTATGAATCTGGGTGTTTCGGAAACCCCGATGTGGCTGATTGTAGATAAAAATGGGAAAGTGATTTATAGGGGAGGAAATATCTACTCGGCTATGAAAGAAGCGAGGAAATTGATCAAAAAAGCAGGAAAAATAAAATAAAAACATAAACACGTGTTATCCAAAGTATATTCTGCAGCCATTCAAGGGATAGAAGCGCAGCCCGTCACGATAGAAACAAATGTAGAGAAGGGGTGTGGCTTTCTGATTGTAGGACTTCCCGACACTTCCGTCAAAGAGAGTCATCAGCGAATCTTGAGTGCATTGAAACACTCGGGAGCCGATGTTCCGAGAAAGAATGTTGTGGTTAATCTCGCTCCGGCGGATGTAAAGAAAGAGGGTTCCGGTTTTGACCTTCCGATGGCTATAGGCATGATGACTGCCGATGAGCGGTTGAAAGTTGAGAATCTGCATGAATATATGTTTCTGGGCGAACTTTCCCTTGACGGTTCGGTATTGCCGGTGCCCGGCGCGTTGCCTATCGCTGTGAAAGCTCGTGAATTGGGTTTCAAGCGTTTGATAGTCCCCATAGATAATGTCACTGAGGCTGCTGTAGTCAATAACATAGAAGTCTATGGTGTTAAGAATCTTAAGGAGGTTTTTGAAATTCTTGAATCTTCAAGTGAGATTCAGCCGACCCATATAGACACGCGCGCCCTGTTCGCCTCCTCATCCCTTCAATTTGATTATGACTTTTCCGAAGTCAAGGGTCAGGAAGGTGTGAAAAGAGCCTTTGAGGTAGCTTGNGNCNGAGGACACAATCTNCNCATGATAGGTCCTCCCGGNTCAGGAAAATCGATGCTTGCCAAGAGATTGCCCTCCATTCTTCCCCCTTTGAGCATNGCTGAGGCATTGGAAACGACNAAAATACACTCTGTTGCCGGCAAATTGTCGCGCGGNTCAATGTTGCTAACCACCCGTCCGTTTNNCACGCCTCATCACACGGTATCGCCTGTNGCGTTGGTAGGAGGAGGGTCGAATCCCATGCCCGGAGAGATTTCATTGGCTCACAACGGAGTCCTTTTTCTTGATGAATTTCCGGAATTTCCGAGGTCGGTATTGGAGGTATTGCGTCAGCCGATAGAAGACAGGGAGATAACTGTGGCACGCGCAAAATACACTGTAAATTATCCTGCCTCCTTTATGCTCGTTGCTTCGATGAACCCATGTCCATGCGGTTATTACGGGCATCCCAAGAAGCAATGCACCTGCCTTCCGAATCAAGTTACGAAATATATGAATCGCATCTCCGGTCCGCTGTTAGACAGGATCGACATTCAGGTTGAGATTCAGCCGGTGGAATTTGATGAATTGGCGTCAAGAGAGCCCGGGGAGAGCTCGATGGAAATTCGCAAAAGGGTTATAGCTGCAAGAAACATCCAATTGCAGAGGTATAAGAACGATAAGGGTATTCACTGCAACGCTCAGATGAACTCTCGTCTGCTGCATAAATATGCTTGGCCCGATGAGAGAGGATTGTCAAAATTGAAAGAGCGCATGGAGAAGATGAGTATGTCAGCCCGCGCTTTTGACAGAATATTGCGCACGGCACGCACGATTGCCGATCTGGATTATGCGGAGCATTTGCCGGAATCGACTTCTCCCGACTATCATGAAGCGCTTCAAAAGGCTGTTGAAGCCCCGATACTCACCATTCATCTCAGCGAAGCGCTTGGTTATCGCGCCCTTGACCGCGACACTTACGGCAAANCCTTCTGAAGATGAGCGCACTAANGTTTGCTCCTTAAACAAAACATTGCGGGCTCCAGCTCCTTNCCAAAGCAAATTTTTGTTTCGCCCCCTCGAATTTCAAATTTTTGTTTAAGTCCTGATCTTTAGCGAATGGTAAATGTCTAAGCCATGAGCTTTAGCGAAAGCAATAAAAAAGAATATCTATGAGCAGAATTTGGACAGGAAATAATCGAGCCTCCTGGCATGACTACACCTCCCGGTGCATATATCACATCACTTTGCTTAAGCATCCCGACGCCCCTTTCTTCGGGAGCTTGGCAGGCGATTATCAAATGCCCATTGGCACTCCCGGAAGTTCTTATATTATATCTTCCGATACCGGAAAAGCCATAAAGCAATCTCTTCGCGAAATTTCAGTAATTCATCCTTCCCTGCGCATCTTGCAATATGCACTCATGCCTGATCATCTTCATCTGATTCTCTATGTGGAAGAGGAAATGGATGAGATTATTGGCAGAAAAATTGCCGCTTTCAAGGTATTAGTAAACAAAAGAAGCGAATTGAGTCAAGTTTTCGAAAGAGGATTTAACGATCAAATATTGACAAAATCACGAAAACTTGATATCATCTATAATTATCTGAGAGCTAATCCTTACCGGCTTGCTGTGCGACAGGCGAATCCTGATTTCTTTACCAGGCATAATAACTTGATGATTGGTGAGACTCCATGTCAGCTCTATGGAAACATCCATCTTCTCGACAATCCTTTCAAGGAGCAAGTAATAGTGCATAGGGCTGATAATGATGAAATATATTCTGCTAATAAAGATAGATGGCTCTATACTGCAGGCAACAATGAATCTCCTCGCCAATCATATTTCATGCTCCAAGGGAGATGCTCTGACCCTCTGACACGCAATTGAGGTGGTGAAAAAATATTATAAGGGGTTAGAAAATTGAAGAATAGATTATATCTTTGCAAAAAGATATGGAAGATCTTGAATCCGGATATGTAGAAAAGACCGAAGCGGGGTGGTTCACCGCGATATCAAGCCGGCAAACGTAATGATACGCAAGACGGGCGGGGTGACCGTGCTGATTGATTTCGGACTTGCCGATTCGGATGATTATGTGGTGGACAAGGGCGTTCTCTCAAACAGAAAACTCCCGTCTTCGGCATGGTATCGAACGGCAAGGTTCATGCCCAAGTAATACCTAACGCATCTAAGAAAACCCTTCAAGGCATTATTGATGAACTTGCTCAGTCCGGCATACGCATTATTTCCGACTGCTGGAAAGGGTACAACGACGTACACAAGAGATTTCTCCATGAAACGGTTGCACATAACTTAAGTCAGTATGTCAATGAGCGAAGCTATCACACCAATACTATAGAGGGATTTTGGAGTATACTCAAACGAGGTATAATCGGTATCTACCACCTTGTTACTTCCAAGCATCTGTATAAGTATTGCGAAGAGTTCGTTTATCACTATAACACAAGAGAACTGACAGACAGTGAGCGGTTTATTGACTGTTTGCGTACACCGAGCCGTAGATTGGAATATTGTGAAATCTGCTTAAAAACCAATGATGTCGAAGAATTGATGTATCGTCAAGAGGATATGAGATTTCATAGAGAGTGTGAAAACATGGGTCTAAAATGTATTTAACATATTTTAAGGTTGTGATTTGCAACAAATCACAGAATACGCAGTATAATTAACTATAAATATTAAACTCAAAATTATGGATAAATATAAATCACTTAGAGAANCTCTTGAAGGGACATCACAAAGCAATGATTTGGTTCAGTCTCTTAACCAGGCAATGTGCCTTAATGAAATGGTACAAATAAACTTAGGAGAAAAGGGTAATAAGAAGTCTAACCTTAACTCGGATGTATACTATGTATATGTAAAAGGAGAGGGCGGTTATAAAAAGTTTCCTCATTTTCATTTAAAACATATAGCTAATGGATGGGATATAAGGATGAATATTGATGGCACATTCCATTCTATTAAAAAGAAGGGAAAAGGTATGCAAAATAAAGAAGATGCTGAACCCATTTCAAGAATTGCTCAACGCAGGGTAAAAGAGAATAATATATTAGAGCCTGACCGAACCAATGGGCAGGTGGCTGAACTTAGCTGGTATAGAAATAATAGCTAATAAATCAACATTGACATAACAATACCCACTTGGAGATATTCTTCGAGTGGGTATTTTTATGATGTAGCGACATAATTTCTAAGCAGTTCTGCGATATGCTCTTGCATATGTTCAAATTTTTTGCTTAATTTGCGAATTATTCAACTAAAATCCACCAAAGCAAGAAACAGAAAGACTAAACAAGACATATTTCAAACATGACTTTTAGACAAGTTATTTGGCTTTCGTAAATCTGGTAAATTTCAAAGCCCCAAATAATAAGTCAAAATGTTGGTTTGTACCCGCTAAGGGCGCAGACTGCTTTTTACTTATTTGGGCAAAAGGTTTACCAGAACCCACGAAAGCAAATGAGGAAAAAGTTTTGNCTGTCGCTCTTTTTTCGTGCGTAGGTATNANCCNAATGAATATGGACTACAAGTTAGATTACATNACTCGCGCCCTCTCNAAAATCTCACACAAGAGATTGGAAAGTTNTGTAATTCATCGNATTTGGAATGCTCTTGACAATACCGATATCCATTTCGTATTTCANCAGTATGTAGTACGGAAAGAGGGAAAATATGCTCTTGCTGACTTATATTTGCCGCAAATCAATCTTGTGGTGGAAATAAATGAACCAGCCCACTACCAAAATCAAGAAGCCGACAACATTCGCAATGCCGAAATATCGGAATATGTAGATGTAAAAGTCATTGATTGCTACAATGTGGTAAATGGTAACGCTGTTGCTTGTACCCTTGAAGAGCTCAATCAGCGCACCGATATGATTATTGAATTCATAAGGGAAAGAATAAGCGAAACACACCTTATTCAGTGGAAAGGCATAGACACACCCGAAGAAGTGCGACACAGAGGCTACATTAAGGTAGAAGATAATGTATCACTAAACACCATAGATGATATTGCCGCCATTTTCGGAACCGTTCCTAAACATAGAGGTTTTTTGAGAGCCTCGGGAGTACGCGTGCCCAATAAAGGAAAAGAAGAATACGTATGGTGGCCTAACACGCATCATGCAAATTGGCGCAACGAACTGTCGGCCGACAAGTTAACGATAACCGAGTATCCCAAAGCGGAATCAGAACGAGAAGGCCACATGAAAAGCTATCTTAACAAAGACGAAAAGCGGATAACATTCCTGAAATATACAGATTGGCTTGGTATGAATACCTATCGCTTTGTCGGTGTGTTTCAAATCAACAAGGAGAAATCAATCAAAGAAAACAAATGTGTTTGGGAACGCATCTCGGACACATATAAACTTACTGTCTTACCATGAGCAAAGAATACTACAAGAAACGTATTATTGACCTTCGGGCATCCATTGCAAAAGAGCGTGAAGCAAAAAAGAAAGATAATGCTTACTATGCCAACTTGATAAAACGAACATCTACACCATCGGGTAAGGCAAGTTATCGCAAGTCAAAGATTGAC